>Ga0182736_1000234_pt1 | contig 105766 bp, 91 predicted proteins | sample eDN5th30CKraftBY_FD_128882 | JGI IMG/M metagenome (GOLD analysis project Ga0182736, IMG submission 128882) | Enriched backyard soil microbial communities from Emeryville, California, USA - eDNA 5th pass 30_C Kraft BY (version 2) (version 2) | ecosystem: Environmental > Terrestrial > Soil >... | reverse complement strand
GCTGCGGCCGCATCTGAAGACGCCGAAGTCGATCGATATAGCGCGCCTGTTGATGGCGACCCCGGGAGGCCCGGCGACGGTCTCGACGATGCGCGAGGCTGAAGAGTTCGCCGGTCATGGCGTCCGCGACTTGCTCTATGCGGTCGGCATCGCTCCGGCCAAGCTCGACCGCGTCATCGCCCTGCGCGCCGCGGGAGTCGATCTGACCGTGGTTCTGGACAGCGCCGAGCAGGCGGCAGCAGTGGCCGAAGCGTCGACCGGCCTGGACAGACCGATCCCGGCGTTGATCGAAATCGACTGCGACGGACATCGCTCCGGCGTGGAGGCCGAGGATCCGATTCTGCCGGTGATCGGTCGCGCGCTGGTGGACGGCGGCGCGGATCTGCGCGGCGTTCTCACGCACGCCGGCGCATCCTATGGCTGCGTCGGGGCTGAGGCGCTGGCGAGGGCGGCGGAAAATGAGCGGGTAAAGGCGGTGGCGGCGGCGTCTGCGCTCCGACGGGCCGGGCTGCCCTGTCCGGTGGTCAGCGTGGGGTCGACTCCGACCGCGCATTTCGCCCGCGACCTGTCAGGCGTCACCGAAGTCCGCGCGGGTGTGTTCGTGTTCTTCGACCTCGTGATGGCCGGAATCGGCGTGTGCACGCTCGACGACATCGCGCTCAGCGTGCTCGCTACCGTGATCGGGCATCAGGCCGACAAAGGGTGGATCATCGTCGATGCCGGCTGGATGGCGATGTCACGCGATCGCGGCACCTCCGCGCAGGCCGTCGATCAGGGTTACGGCCTGGTTTGCGACGTGCGCGGGCGGCCATTCGACGACCTTGTAATGGTGCAGGCGAACCAGGAACATGGCGTGCTGGCGATGCGCGACGGATCGACTGCCAGGCTTCCCGAGCTGCCCGTCGGCCGCCTCGTCCGCATCCTGCCCAATCACGCCTGCGCCACGGGTGCGCAGCACGATCGCTATCACCCGATAGACGCGTCCGGAAACACCGGCCTGGCCTGGCCGCGCTTTTCCGGATGGTGACCGACAAACCCCTGATCGCGAGGATTCTCAAGATGCGGCCCTTGCTCCCGGTGGTGGCGACGACCCTGCTGCTCGGCGGCTGCGCGACCACCGCGCGGTTCGAAGGCGGCGCTGCCGTCTACGAGCGTTACCTGGCGCAGGCGACCCAGGGTCTGTCTCCTGCGGCCGCACGGCGCGTGACGCAACTGTGTCATGGCCCCGACGCCGGGCCGTCCGACGACGCCGAGCCGTCCGCCGCGCCTGACCCGCAGGCCGCCCGCGTGGCCCCGGCGCAAGTGTTCGACAATCTCTTCTTCCTGGGCGACCGCCGCGTCTCCGTATGGGCGATCACGACGCCGGAGGGGATCATTCTCATCGATGCGCAGCGCCCGGAGAACGCCGAGACGGTCGTTACCGGCCTCCAGTCGCTCGGCCTCGATCCGGCGACCGTCCGGTACGTGATCGTTACTCATGGACATAGCGATCATTATGGCGGCGCGAAGATGCTGCAGGATCGCTACGGCGCTCGGGTAGCGATGGGCGCTCCGGATTGGCCCACCGTGCGTTCGGCCGAACGCCGTGCCGGCGCGCCGCGCCGCGATATCACCCTGGCCGCCGGAAGCACCATCACGCTGGGCGGGCAGACGGTGCGCGTGTTTCCCACGCCCGGCCATACCCCGGGGACAGTATCGCTGCTGTTCCGCGTCTTTGATCGGGGCGTGCCCCACAATGTGGCGCTCTGGGGCGGCGGCTTTCCCTATGAGTCGATTCCCGCGATGCGCAGCTTCGCGCGGTCGGCCGAGCGGTTCTCACCGATCGTCCGGGCCGCCGGCGCTGACGTGACGCTGTCGAACCATCCCGCCAACGACGAATCGATACCAAAGCTTGGAGCGCTCGCGAAGCGGGGTGCAGCCGATGCGCACCCCTTCGTCGGAGCCCCGTCCGAAACCGTCCGGAGGGTCGACATGATGGCCTTGTGCGCGCGCGCCTTTGTTGCTCGGAAGGGCGGCTGATGGCGGTAGGTGCCATCCGGCTGCTGGCGGCGGTTCTGCCGCTGTTCGCGGCGGCCCCCCTCGCCGCACGGGACCCGCAGCCCCGCGATCTAGCGATCCGCCACGTAACCGTCGTGCCGATGACGGAGAACGACGTCATCGTCCGGGACGCAACCGTGGTGATACAGGACGGACGAATCACCGCGATCGGCCCGTCCGCCACCACTCGGGTGCCAGCCGGTGTGCGTATCATGAACGGCTCCGGCAAGTGGCTGATGCCGGCGCTGGCCGACATGCACGTCCATGTCGAGACCCGGCGAAACGGGCCGATATCGCTCCGCGGCCGAACACCTCTGGAGATTCGGACGCGCGATATCGCCGCGCCCTATCTGTTCAACGGCATCCTGCAGATCTTCAACCTGTCGGCGACGCCCGAGGCGATCGCGCAACGCAACGAGATCGCGGACGGCCGGGTGATCGGTCCGCACATCGCGCTCGCCGCGATGATCGACGGATCGCCGCCGGTCCGCCCGAACGGCCTTGTCGCCGCGACACCCGCCGACGGCCGGCAGATCGTCCGCGACATCAAGGTCGAGGGCTATGACGCGGTCAAAGTCTACAGCCGGCTGTCGATGGAGAGCTATGACGCCATCCTCGACGAGGCAAAGTTGCAGGGCCTACCGGTACTGGGCCACCTGCCCAATGCGGCACGCGGGCGTGTGCAGGATGCGCTGGTTCCCGGGATACGACTGGTCGCGCATGCCGAGGAGTATGCCAAACAGGCGCCCGAGCTCAGCGACGCCGACGTCGCCCGGCTGACCGACCTGGCTAAGCGTAGCGGCGCCTGGCTGACGGCGACTTTGGTGTCCAGCCGGTGGATTGCGAGCCAGACGGCATCGCTCGACGAACTGAAGTCCCGGCCAGAATTGAAATATGTAAATCCGACGGCGGCCGCGGCGTGGATCGCAAGCAATCCGTATAGACAGAGCGCGACGCCCGAGCGGCTCGCGCGCTTCGGCAAGGTCGTTGATTTCAACGCGCGGCTAGTGCGGGCCTTTCATGCGGCCGGTATCCCGATCCTGGCCGGCACCGACGCGATGATTCCCGGTGTGATTCCGGGGTTTGCGCTGCACGAGGAACTGGAGCTGCTGTCAAAGGCCGGGCTGCCGCCGATCACCGTGCTGCGATCGGCGACCAGCCTGCCAGCCGAATGGCTCGGCGTGGCGTCCGACCGTGGGACGATCGAGCCCGGCAAGCGGGCGGATCTGCTGCTGCTCGATGCGGACCCGGTGGCCGATGTCGCCAACACGCGGCGGATCGCAGCGCTGATCGCCGGCGGCCGCTACTTGCCGCGATCGTGGCTCGACCGCGAATTGGCACGAGTTGCGGAACGCTATGCCAACGCTCCGAAACCTGCCGGAGAAAGCGCCATCGCAATGATCGGCGGGCACGACGATGAACAGTGAGGATCAGGCGATCGCCGAGGCCGGCCCTGCCGCGGCGCCGCACCAACCCGGCGACTGGCTGGGCCAGCCGCGCGGGCTGATCATCCTGTTTCTGACGGAGATGTGGGAAGTCTTCTCCTTCTACGGAATGCGCACGATGCTGGTCTATTACATGACCAAGCAGCTGATGTTCGCGCAGGAGACGGCGTCGCTGATCTACGGATTCTATTCCGGCTCCGTCTATCTGACGCCGATCATCGGAGGCTACCTTGCCGATCGCTACCTCGGCCGGCGCACTGCGGTCCTGCTCGGTGGGTCGATCATGGCGCTGGGTCACTTCCTGCTCGGCTTCGAAAGCCTCTTCTACGCCGCGTTGGCAACCGTCGCGATCGGCAACGGCCTGTTTCTGCCGAGCCTTCCCGCGCAAATCGGGGGTCTCTATCGCGCCGGCGACCCGCGCCGGGGATCGGCGTACAACGTTTATTACGCCAGCAAGAATCTGGGTGCGTTCATCGCGCCGTTCGTCTGCGGGACGCTCGGGGAGCTGTACGGCTGGCACTACGGCTTCGGTGCCGCAGGCGTCGGTATGCTGATCGGTGTTGCGATCTATGCAATGGGCGCGCGCTACATGCCACCGGATCCAATCCGCCAGGCCGCCCAGTCGGTGGCGCGGACGGAAGACGCGGGCGGTAGGCTGCCGTGGGGCCGGATCGGGCTCCTCATCGGAGTTGGGCTGTGCGTCATCCTCTATCGATCCGCGAACGAGCAGCTCGGCAATACAGTGGCGCTGTGGCTGGACAGCGGTGTCGATCGTGCGCTGGGCGACCGGACCATCCCGATGACCTGGTTCCAGTCCTTGAACCCGATCCTCGTTTTGGCGCTGACGCCGGTGCTGATCGCCTTCTGGACAGCCAGTGCCCGCCGTGGGCGTGAGCCGTCGGCGCTGGCCAAGATGGCGATCGGGGCTGGCCTGGCAGCGCTCGGCTACCTCTACCTTCTGCTCGTAGTCGGAAATGCCGCACCGGCGGGCGAGCGCTCGCCGTGGATGTGGGTGATGGGTTTCTATTTTATTCTTACCGCAGCCGAGCTGTACGTAGTGCCGATCGGCTTGGGCCTTTTCGGCCGAATCGCACCATCGTCGCGCAGTGCTACCGTGATCTCGCTATGGTATCTGACAAGCTTCTTCGGGAACGTGCTCGCCGGTGTCTGGGGGACATTTTGGTCGCCGCTGGGGCCGCAAGTGTTCTTCGCCATTCCGATGGCGATCGCGCTGGTCGCCTGCTTGGGCCTATTCGTCGCCAGCCGGCTCGGCAAAGACATTGAACGCGCAGCATGATCGGCACGTTCTGTGATGGTCGGCTACCCGAGGAGGGGATGGGCGCCGCTGCGGTCGCGGCGGTGCTGGAAGACGTTTCTCACTCCGTGCGCGGCGCCCGCTCCCTCGACTTTTCAACGGTCGCCAGCGATCCGCGCGTTCTGGCGAGCCAAGCGGGCGCGATCTTCGCGAATGTGCGCGCCGGGCAGGACGACATCACGCGCGCGATCGAGGCCGATCTAAAGGCTATCCTCCTGTCGGTGCTGCGACTGCCGGACGGCGCGTGCGTGCTGACCGGGTCGGGCACCGAAAGCCTGGCGCTGGCCCTGTTCGCAACACGGCAGGCGCGAGGGCCGAATGCCGCCGTCGTCATTCCGGGCAATGCTCACCCGGCGCTCTACCGGGCGGCGGGCCTGCTCGGCATGTCCGTTCAGCCGGTCGCGGTCACCGGGCACCGTGCCGATGCGGCTTCCATTGCCGACGCGGTGACTTCAGATACCGAGGCGCTGGCAATTTCCGCGCCCGCCTGGGGCCTGGGTCTGGAAGATGACATCCAGGGATGTGCCGCGCTGGCTTCACGCGCACGCCTTCATTGTCATGTCGACGCCTGCATCGGAGGCTTCCTCTACCCCTTCCTCGAAGGCGGCTGGCCAGACGCGCCGGGCATCACGTCGATCACGGTAGACCTGCACAAGTTCGGATATGGACCGTACTGCCTTTCCGCGCTGTGCCTAACCGATGCGTCGGACGTCGAAGCGATCCGATACGAGACAAGCTCATGGGACGGTTTCCCCTACGTCAGCGAGCAGGTGGCCGGCGATCGACCGTTCGCGCCGATCGCGGGAACTTGGGCGGTGATGCGTGCACTTGGGCAAGCGGGGTATCGCGCGCTCGCTCGGCTGCTCGACTACCGCGCCGACGCCCTCCGTCGCGCGTTTCGCGACACCCCGATCGTGCTATCTTCGCGATCAAGGGCGGGCATCATAGGGCTGTATCCGCAAGATGGAGACGTGACGGCGCTGTCGGCACGTTTGCTGCGCGAAGGGATTAGCTCCATTCCCTGCCTGCGTCCCGGCTTCGTGCGGCTTCGCGTCGATCCGCTCGAGGGCGAAGCGGATTTCGCGCGTCGGCTGGACGCTTGCGCCCGTGCGGCGAGCCGGACGTCGGCCGCGTGACGCACTATAGCGACCACGACGCCACCGCGCTGGCGCAACACGTGCGTGACGGCAGGCTGTCGGCGCGAGATGTGCTGGAAGACGCCCTCGCCGCGATCGCCGCCGCCAATCCCCAGCTGAACGCAGTCGTTGAAAGCTATGGGGATCTGGCGCGCGGAGATATCGATCGAGGGCTGCCCGACGGACCGCTGGCGGGCGTGCCGATCCTGCTGAAAGACCTCGGTTGCCCCGCGCGCGGGACTCGCACGACTCATGGCAGCCGCATGTTCCGCGACGCGGCCTCCTGGTCACACGACTGTGCCTATGTCGATTTCGTCAGGCGCGCCGGCGCGGTCGTTCTTGGGCGTACCAACAGCTGCGAGTTTGGCATCTCTCTGATCACCGAACCGACCGCTTATGGCCCGACGCACAACCCCCACGCCCCCGGACGATCGCCCGGTGGGTCGAGCGGGGGGGCGGCGGCAGCGGTGGCCTCGGGAATGGTTCCGATCGCCCATGCTACCGACGGCTGCGGCTCGATCCGGGTTCCCGCCAGCCATTGCGGGCTGGTCGGCCTCAAACCGTCGCGCGGCCGGATATCGTTCGGGCCGGACACGGGCGACAGCTGGGCCGGAATGAGCGTCAACGGCACGCTCACGCGCAGCGTCCGCGACACCGCATTGATGATGGACGTGGTGGCCCGTCCGTATCCGGGCGATACCTACGCCCTCCATCGGCCGGTGCGGTCATTCTGCGACCTTGCCGAACAGCCGCCGCCCAGCTTGCGAATTGGGGTGGCGGTCGCGCCGGACGATCTCGATGGCGAATGTCGGCGCGCGGTTGATCACGCCGCGGCCCTATGCGCGAACCTGGGCCACGACGTCGTGCCGATCGCCTTCGAGACCGACCTCAGCGCGACGATTCCGTCGCTTATCGTCATCTGGGCGACTCAGTTGACCGCGCTGATCGGCGACCGGGATCGCGGCAGTGACGGCATGGAGCGGATATCCTCGCTGCTCCTCGCCCGCGCCGCTGCGTTCGGCGCGACCGATCATCTGGCGGCGACGCGCCACCTGAATTCCTTCTCGCGCGATTTCGCCGCTCGTCACGATGCGTTCGATGTCCTGCTGACACCGGTCGCGAGCCGTCCGCCCTGGAGGATCGGCACCTTGCGCACCGACGGCGATGATCTCGACGCCTATATGACCGATCTGTTCGATCTGTGCCTGTACACCGTGCAGTATAATATCACCGGGCGGCCCGCGATATCGCTGCCCCTCCACCGAACAGCCGGGGCACTGCCGGTTGGCGTCCAGTTCGCGGCGCGCGCGGGCGACGACGTCACGCTGCTGCAACTCGCACGGCAGATCGAGCGCGCCGCACCGTGGGCAAGCCGCATCCAATCCACCATTCGCGCCTGGCAGCCAGGTGCCGAGCTAGGACCCCGAGCATCATGACCTTTGGTTCGCTGATCGACGATAGTGCCGACGCCCGCGTCCTCCAGGTCGTTGGCCACGCCGACCTGCCGCAGTGGCTGGCCGCGCAGCGGGCCGACGTTCGCGGCTGGTTGGCCGAGGAGGGCTTCACCGCCGACGCGGGGCAGGTCGTCCGCCTACCCGGGGGAACGCCGCATTACGTCGCGGGACTGGGCGATCGCGGACGATGGGATTGGGCGTCGCTGCCAGGCGGTTTGCCGCCGGGCAGCTATCGGATCGTGCCGGAGCCCGAGCCGGTCGAGGCGGATGCGGCGGCGCTAGGCTGGGCGAGCGCCTGTTACGAATTCGACCGCTACCGGTCGCTCGCGATCCCTACCCTCAGGCGGCTGCGCTGGCCGAGCGCGGCCAACCGCGAAAAGGTGACGCGTGAGCTTGAGGCGGTCCTCCTCGTCAGGGACCTGGTCACCACGCCGGCCAATGACCTGGGACCGGCAGAGCTCTGCCAAGCCGCGGTCGATCTCGCCGCTGAGTTCGGCGCGGAGGTCCGCACCATCGTGGGCGACGAACTGCTTGCCGAGAATTATCCCACCATCCACGCTGTCGGCCGAGCGAGCAGCCGGCCGCCCGTGATGGTCGATCTGCGCTGGGGCGCGCCCGGCGACCGCAAGATCACAATCGTCGGCAAGGGGGTCTGCTTCGATTCCGGTGGGCTCAACACCAAGACTGCCGACTCGATGCTGTTGATGAAGAAGGACATGGGCGGCGCCGCCCATGCACTCGCGCTCGCGCGGCTGATCATGGCAGCACGTCTTCCGGTACGGCTGCGCATGTTGATCGGCGCGGTCGAGAATGCGATCGGCGGCGATGCGATGCGTCCACTCGACATCGTCAGGACGCGTAAGGGGATCACCGTCGAGATCGGCCATACCGATGCGGAAGGACGTCTGGTGCTGTCCGATCTTCTGGCCGAGGGAAGTACCGAAACCCCCGACCTGCTGATCGATTTCGCGACGTTGACCAGTGCGGCGCGTATCGCGCTCGGCCCCGACCTGCCGGCATTCTTCGCTAACCGCGACGCGACAGCCGCCCGGCTGGAACATCACGCCGCCGCCACCGACGATCCGCTGTACCGGCTGCCCCTCTGGCAGCGGTATCGCGCCGACCTGGTGGGGGGGGCGGCAGACCTGAGGAGCGTGACGGGCCACACGTTCGGCGGCGCGATCTACGCGGCATTGTTCCTCGAAAGCTTTGTCGGGGAGGAGTGCGACTGGGTTCATGTCGACCTTTTCGCGTGGAATCGCGTCGCTCGCCCCGGGCGGCCGGCCGGCGGCGAAGCGCAGACGCTGCGCGCGGTTTTCGCGCTCGTCGAGGAACGCGCTGCCGCCTAGCCGCGGTGTAGGGTCGCGGCGACGACCGGCGCGGTCCGGAAATGCGCGGCGGCGGTCAGCAGGTAGACCGGAACGATTGCGCCTAGCCCGACCAGCAACGACTGCGTACCCCAGGCGTCGCGCGCGGCGTCGCTGATCATGCCTACGTACAGCGGCCCACCACCAAGCCCGATCAGGTTGAGCGCGAACAGCAAGATCGCCGACGACGCGGCGCGGCGTTCAGGCGGAACGACAGCCTGGACGAGCGCCAGCGCCGGCGACAGCCACACGCTGTTGAGCAGCATCGGCACGCACAGCAGCAACAGGCTCAGCTGCCAAGTGTCGGCGACGAGAGCGCCGGCGAGAAAGAATGGTGCGATCAGGAAGGCGGTGCCCGGCAGCAGCGCATAGACGCGCGGATTGCGGACGGCCCAGCGATCGATGATCCAGCCGCTTGTCAGGATGCCCAGGCTGGTCATCACGCCTGCGGCGATCGTGAAGTGAAGGGCGATGTCCGTCAGGTCCATTCCTTTGGTGCGGATGAGCATCGCCGGCGTCCAGCTGCTCACGCCGTACGCGACGAAAGCGGACATACCCGTCGTCACGGCAGTCCGAGCCAGTGCCGGGTCACGGAGGAAACTGCCGATGACCGCCAGCGGACGCTCCCCCGACCGACGTCCGGCCGGCACCGGCGGACGCACGGGTTCCCGCACCATGATCAACAGCATAACCGCGAGTATCACGCCGGGAGCGGCGACCGCGGTCAGCGCCACGCGCCAGCCGTAATGGGCCGCCAGCCCGCCGCCCAAGCCCGATGCGAATGCCGGGCCCACCGCGATCGCCAGCGAAAAGACGGCGATCGCGCGGGCACGTGCGGCCGGCGGAAACAGATCGCCAATCAGGGAAAGCGATGGCGGAGATCCGCCTGCTTCGCCGATACCAACCCCGATCCGCGCCAGCGCCAGCTGCAGGAAATTGGTCGCCAGGCCGCCCGCCGCCGAGCAGACGCTCCAGGCAGCGCACGCCGCGGCGATCAAGCGGACCCGATTCGTGCGATCGGCCAGCCAGCCGACCGGTATCCCGAAAGTGCTGTAGAACAACGAGAAGACCACCCCGGAAACCAGGCCGAGCTGCGTATCGCTGAGCCCCAGATCGCGCTTTATCGGTTCGGCCAGGATCGCGACGATCTGCCGGTCGGCGAAATTGAATATGTAGATTGCCGTCAGCAGGAACAGGGCGACCGTCCGCTGCGTGTTGGTGACCTCGGCGTCGCTCGTCACATTCATCGATCGTCTCTCCGGTCGGCGTGCCATCCTAGAGATTGTGGAAGGCGAAGCTGGGCGCATCGCCCGCTGCGATGGCCCGTTCAAAGACCAGTGCGGCGACCGCGGCATCCTGAAGCGCGGTACCGGTGGAATCGAACAGCACGATCTCATCGACACCCGCTCGTAAATCGCCGGGGTCGTTCAAAACTTTGCCGAGGTCGCACGCGACGCTCTCGGTGGCCAGTCCTGCGGCGATGGCATGGTGCAACTCGCCGACGTGGGCGCATTGATGGACGATGTCGCCGACGATCCGGCTCGCTGCGACCAGCGCGGGTTCGATTTCCTGCTTGTCCGGGCTGTCGGCCCCCACGGCCGCGACGAACGTACCGGGGCCGATCATGTCCTTGCCCAGGAACCACTCCTTCGCCGATGTGCAGGTGACGACGACGTCGGCGTCGCCCACCGCATCGCGGATGTCGCCGGTGGCGGTCACTTCCAAGCCGAGCCGTTCGGATAATTCGGCCGCAGCCGCGACCGTGCCCGCGCCGCTCCGGCTCCAAATCCGCGCCCGGTCGAGCGGCAGGACGAGTCCGAGCGCCTCGAGCTGAATGCGCGCCTGAAGCCCGGAGCCGAGTATCGCGACGGTACGACTATCCGCCCGAGCCAGCCGCCGCGCGGCGACGGCGGTCGCCGCGCCCGTGCGCAATCGCGTGATCAGTCCCGATTCCATGACGGCCAGCGGCGTGCCATCGCGCGCGCTGCTCAACAGGATCAGGCCGACGATGTTGGGCAGGCCATAGCGCGCGCGGTTCTGGAAAAAGCCGCCGTTCACCTTGCACGCCAGATATCCGGCGTCACCGTCCGTGCCACCGGCTTTGATATGGAACTCGCCGGCGGCACTGTCGATATGCAGCAAGCCCGGTATCAATGTCTCACCGCGCCCATGCGCCACGAATGCCTGCTCGACCGCAGCGATGCAGTCGGCCAGCGTTACCGTACGGGCGATATATTGCGCGTCGAGTTGCAGGACGGGGGGCGGACGGTTCACTGCGCCGCTTCCCGGCCGGTTTTTGCCACGCTCGCCGCGATCATCGCTATCGCGGTTATGCCGCGCATGATGCTTTTACCTCCTGGCCGTCAGTCAGTCGGGAGCGGGCGTCGGCATATTCGCGGCGAAGCTGCTCGACGAACCGAGCGACCGGCTGGACCGCGTCGATGATGCCTATCCCCTGTCCGCACCCCCATATGTCGCGCCAGGCCTTGGCCGCAGCGGACGCCCCGAAATCCATCTTCGTCGGGTCGGACGTGGCGAGGTTGGCAGGGTCGAGCCCTGCCGCGACGATCGACGGCGCGAGGTAATTGCCGTGCACACCGGTGAACAGATTGGTGTAGACGATGTCGGATGCGAAACTTCTGGTGATCATCGCCTTGTATGCCGGATCGGCGTTCGCTTCGGTCGTGGCGATGAATGCGGATCCGATATAGCCGAAATCGGCGCCTATCGCCTCGGCCGCGAGCACCGCACCGCCGGTCGCGATCGACCCTGACAGCGCCAGGGGTCCGTCGAACCACCGCCGGATTTCTTGCACCAGCGCGAACGGCGACAGGGTACCCGCGTGTCCGCCGGCGCCCGTGGCCACCGCGATCAGGCCATCGGCTCCCTTGGCGATCGCCTTGCGCGCAAAGGTGTCGTCGATGACGTCGTGCAGCACGATTCCGCCATAGCTATGCACCGCATCGAACACATCGGTCCGCGCGCCGAGCGAGGTGATGATGATCGGCACGCGATATTTGACGCACAGCGCCAGATCTTCCTCGAGCCGGGTGTTTGATCGGTGGACGATCAGGTTGACGGCATAGGGAGCGTCGCGGTCGCCAAGTTCATCGTTCAGTCGCTGAAGCCATTGCTCGAAAACGCCTGACGGTCGGGCGTTGAGCGACGGGAAGGAGCCGATGACGCCCGCACGGCATTGAGCGATCACCAGCTCGGGGCCGGAAATGATGAATAGCGGCGACCCGATCACGGGAATGGTCAGGCGGCTTCGCAGTTGAGAGGGAAATTGCATCGGAACCTTTCGGACGAATTAGGGTCAAACTCGGTCAGGACAGGCGCGCGCGCGACGGAGCGGATTCACCGGTCGCCGATGCAACCCGCCCGAACCGCGTCGCTGGCTTGCGCGTAGCGCCGCTACGCGGCTGTGCGGGGCTCCTTTTCGACGGGACTCCATCGTCGATCACGATTCCTGTCCCGATTGTGTCTGGATTCTAGGCGGCCGGCCGGGGATCGGCTCGCTTGGGCGCGCCAGGTATCGTTCGCGCAACCGGCGCTTGAAGATCTTGCCACTGTCCTCGCGCGGCAGCGTGTCGGCGAAATTGATTTCGCGGGGGATCTTGAAACCGCTCAATCTGCCGCGCAGCGCAGCCTGGATCGTGTCGGCGGTCAGCGCCTGGCCGTCGGCGCCCCTCTGGACGAAGGCGATCAGGCGTTCGCCGAATTCGGGATCGGGAGCGCCGATCACCGCGCAGTCGGCGACACCGGGCACCGCCTGCAACGCGGCCTCGACCTCCGCTGGGTAGAGGTTGACCCCCCCCGACACGACGATGTCGCTGCGTCGGTCGGACAGGTGCACATAGCCTTCGTCATCGATATGGCCGATGTCGCCCACCGTCACGAACCCGTCGCGTTCGATCTCGGCGCGCCGCTCGGGTTGGCCGTGATATCCGAAAGACGGCATATGCCCCGATCGGACGTAGATCATGCCGGTCTCGCCTGCTGGCCGTTCGGCGCCGTCTTCGGTAAGTACGCGGATCTTCGTGCCGGGTAGCGGACGGCCGACCGATCCGGGGCGCGCGGGAAAATCGGCGGGCCGCGACTGCGTGATCAGTCCGGTCTCGGTCGAACCGTAATATTCGCCGATCACCTCGCCCCACCACGCGATCATCGCCTCCTTGGTCGCGACCGGGCAGGGCGCGGCGCCGTGAACGACATACTCGAGCGAAGACAGGTCGTGACGGCCGCGTGCGACCTGCGGCAGCGCGAGCAGACGATGGAACATCGTCGGGACCATGTGCATGTGCGTCACGCGATGGCGCTCCACCAACTCCAGCAGCGCCTCAGCGTCGAACCGGGGTTGAAGCACCACGTTGGCGCCGAGCTGCAGCGCGAGCATGCCGTAGGAATTTGGCGCAGTGTGGTACATCGGGCCGGTCATCAGCACCGTCATCGGCCGGCCGTCGCGGGCAAGGCCATAGGCCGCCGCCGCGACCTCCTGCATCCGTTGCGCGGTCGTCTGGTCGACCGGTTCCCGGCGCACCCCCTTCGGACGTCCGGTGGTGCCGGAGGTGTAGATCATGCTGCCACGCGCCTTTGGAAGCGCGCCGTCATGCGGCCGCGCGTCGGCGATCAGCGTTTCCCAGTCGTACCCCTCCAGCATCGGTCGCGGGGCCGGGTCGATCGCATATGCCGCCGCCACTTCGGGTGGAGTATCGACCAGCACCAGCCCGGTCGACCCCAGTGTCGCGGCATCCAGACCAGTGGCGAGATCGCGATGCGCGACCAGAATCCGCGCCCGGCTGTCGCGCAGGATATAGGCGATCTCGTCCGCGACCGAGTGCCAATTGATCGGTGTGACATAGGCGCCGAGCTTGGCCGCGGCGAGCGAGGCTTCGAAGAAGGCGACATCGTTGCGCAACAGAAGTGCGACGACATCATCTTCGCCAACGCCGATCGCGGCAAACGCCGACGCCAGCCGCTCCGACCGGCCAAGCACCTCGGAAGCGCTACGCTGTCGATTCCCCGAAATCACCGTTTGCATCGCAGCCGTCCTCCGACGACCACTTATATGCAAATAATTGCATATGGAAAGCCCCGGTCAGTCCCGGCCGCTATTCGGCTATGTCGAGCAGCTTCAGCGCATCGGCACACCACTCCAGTCGCATTCGTTCCGACCGCATCCCGATGTCGAGCGCGAGGTAACGCCCGATCCCGCTGGCGCCGAGACGCTCGGGATCGGCGAACTTACGCGACAGGATCTTCTCGTACAGCGCTAGCCGCTCGGCGTGCATCTCGCGGCGACGTGTCAGATGCTCGACCAGTTTTGAGCGATCGATATCGGCGAGGTCGTACAGGCGGAGCAGGATATCGTCCTTGATCGCCGGCGGATCGGCCCAATTACGCGACCAGGCGCGGATCTGCGCGCGGCCGGTGTCGGTCAGTTCGTAGATCGTCTTCGCGGGGCGGCGGGACTGCGGCTGCGCACGCCCTGCTATGGCACCGGCTGTGCTCAGGCGTCTCAGCTCCAAATAGATCTGCTGGTGGGTGGCGTGCCAGAAGAAGCCGACCGATGACTCGAACTTCTTGGCGAGATCATACCCGGTAAGCGGTTCCTCGGAGAGGCATACGAGGATGGCGTGCGACAATCCCATCGGTGTTTCCCGTTCAAGCCGCTTCGGCCGGCTCGGCGCATAACGCAACGGCCCGACGATAGGCCGGCCGATCGCCGATCCGGCCGATATAGCCCGATATCCCCGAAAATTTCGAGATATCCACGGGCGACGCGCGGAGCATCGTGGTCAGTGAAAAAACGATCATGATGTCGGCCGCGCTGAACTCTCCGGCCAGATAGTCGGATCGCGACAGATGATCATCAACATAGCCGAGCAGGCGGTCGATCCGCGCCCGGATGATCGCCACCGTCGGGTGATCGGCCGTCACGCCGGCGCGCGCCAGGTCCATATTGCGCGCCAGCGCCTGATGCAGCGAACCGTTGGCGAAATGCATCCAGAACTTGTAGATCGCGAACAGCGGATGGTCGGGTCCGTAGGACAGCCGGCCCCCGCCGTGCTTGGCGACTATATATTCAACTATCGCGCCCGATTCGGGCAGCACCAAATCGCCGTCGGTAATGACCGGCGCCATCCCCAGCGGATGCAGCGCCTTGAACGCCGCCGTCGCGCGCCCGTCCTCCGCGCGTCGGCGATAGTGTTGCAATGCATAGGGAATCGCGAGTTCCTCGCAAAGCCAGACGATGCGTTCCGACTGCGCTTCGTTCAGATGGTGTACCGTCAGCATGGGCGCATTCCTTCCACCGGTCAGGAGCGGGTTTCACCCGGCCGGACAATCGGGCGGCGCGCGTGGCGAATCACCACGACGGCGAGCGATCTTCACCGGGCGCCGCCGAACGTCAACGGCGCGATGCGCGCGATAGAAGAATGCGCGATCGATACCACAGACAATCGATGCCATTCGGGGCGCATCTCGGCCGGCGATCGCCCGAGGAGGATGGTGAGCACGCGGCCCATGTGCCTCTAGATGCGGCGGTTCCTTTGCCGCGCCATCCCGGCGAAAGCAGGATCCAGAGCCGCCACCGGCGCCTCCCTGAGTCCACGATGACACCCAAAACCGGAAGCACCCGCCGCTGGGGTTTGTGAATGTCGATCGGCGTTAACGTCCGGCAAGGTGCCGATCGAAGAACGCGGCGATCTCACGATAGCTCGTCAAGGTCACGGCGGCGCCGGGAGTGAGCGCGAACTGCGCGTGCGACATGCCTTCGTAGACATGCAGTTCTGCCGGATTCCCGGCGTCCCGCAGCTTTCGGTGCGTGCGGACCGTGTTCGAGAGGAACAGATCTCGCGTTCCGCTTGAGAGGATCGCGGGCGGAAGGCCGCGCATGTCGCCATTGATCGGCGAGAGCCCCGGTTCCCGCAGATCGCGATCGCCGGCGTACTTCCGCGCAGCGCGGGAGAGATATCCGTCGTGGCTCACCAACACGTTGTCGAGCCACTCGTTGGTCCGATAGCTATCGCCGGTGTCGGTCACGTCGGTCCACGGCGAGCCGAGCGACAGGGCGGCCGGCAGCGGAAGCCCCTCGTCCCTGATCCGCAGCACCAGCGCCAGCGCGAGACCGCCGCCCGCCGAGAGGCCGCCCACCGCGATACGCGCCGCATCCGTGTCCTGAACGATCGCGCGCCATGATGCGACGGCGTCGTCGAGCGCGGCGGGATGCCTGGCTTCCGGCGCCAGCCGGTAGTCGAGCGAGAGCACGCGGAAACCGCCGTAGGCCGCCATCAACGCCGCCTCCGCCGTGCCCGATTCCCCGGCCCCAAGAACATAGCCTCCGCCGTGCAGGAAGACGACGAGCTGGTCGCGGTGCGCCTCGGGCAGCGCGTCGGGAACGAGCAAATACGCCCCGATTCCCCCTGCCGAGGTCCGCGTCAGCGACACCCCGAGGTTCTCGCGCGTCCGCGCCAGCACCGGCGCCACTCGCGCTTCCATCTCACGCCGCGCGTTTTGCCAGGCGGCGTCGTCTTCCGGTGCGAGGTTCCAGGCGGGCGAGTAGGCGGCCGCCACCAGCTCGGCATCGGTGGCGTCCAGGCCGGCCGGAACCGGAATCTCCCGCGCGGGAACATGCCGCGGCCCCGCGCGCCGATTGGCCGCGGCCTGCAGGGCCGCCAGATCCGCGCGGCCGGTCACTCGGCCGCAGGCGTCCCGTGGAAACCGGCGCGCGGCTTGATGAACGGGTCCGTCCCGCGACGGCGGGTATCCGATGCATCGGGGTGGTCGTCAAACCAGCCCTCGACCGGATATTTGTACATCCAGTCCACGACCAGCTCGCGCCGGGCGATCTTCCAGACCCCGTCGCGCTGCTCGAACTTGTCGAGGTAGCGCGCCCACAGCTCGATCATGCGCGTTTTCCAGTGATGGCTTTCCGAGCCCTGATGGTCCGCGTGGAGGTAGGTCTCGACATAGGCGACGTCCGGGCCGTCGAAGTCGATCTGGACGTTGGTGATGGCATGGCGCGTGCGCTGGAACCGCGGCATCTCCGCGGCGGCGAAGCGCATGAAGCCCTCCAGCGAGCCCTGATGGAGACTTTCGGGAAACTGAACGTCGGCATCGTCGTGGAATACGCTGCGGACCAGTTCCAGGTCCTCACGGTCCACACCCCGCGTATACCGCACGAGAGCGTCGCGGATCTCCTCGCGGGCGCTCAGCTCCTCAAGCGTCATCATGACTCTCAAACTCCTCTTTCGATCCAATAAGGCTAGGTCACCAAGTGACTCAGGTCAAGCTGTCCGCGACGTTCTGGCAAACATGATGAGGAGCACCGCCGCGATCGGAAGAGCGGGATAGAACCACAGCACGAGGTCGTACGAGCCGTAGACGTCGTAGATGAGTCCGGTTCCGACAGGACTGACCAGCAGCGCGCTCTGGGCGACCGCCAGCGCGACGCCCAGGATTCGTGCATAGGCTACCCGGCCGAAGCGGCGCGCCATAACGAATCCCATGATGTCGATCTCGGCGCCCAGCGCCCCGCCCATCAGCAGGGCCGCGACCACCGCCAGCGAGGCGTTCCACCACAGCATCGCAATGCCGACCGCCTGACCGAGGAAGAAGATCGCGGCGACCCACCGGAACGAGAGGCGGTCCAGCAGCAGCCCGGCGGCGATCCTGCCCGCGACCGATCCCACCGCCAGCGCCCCGATGACCGAGGCGATCGTTCCGGAGGGCACGCCCTTGTCCGCGAGCAGGGCGGGCAGATGCACCTGCGGGCCGGAACCCGCGAACACGATGAGCAGAAAGGCGATCGCGAACAGCCAGAAATCCCGCGTCCGCAGCGCCTCGGCGAGCGACGCGCCGGCGCCGATGCCTTCCTCCTCGTCCGGCAGTTGCTCGACCGCGGGGAGCGGGCCGCGGTTCTCCCGGATCAACAGCCAGAGCCCGAGAAGACCGACGATCCCCGCGACGCCGGCCGACGCGACGAAGGCCGTCCTCCACCCGTGCGTGTCGATCATGACCGTGATCAGCCGCGCGAAGGCGGCGACGCCGACCGAGACGCCGGCGGACGCGACCGCCAGCGCCAGACCGAGGTTCCTGTCGAACCATCCGCGCACCACGGCAAAATAGGCCGGATAGAGCGCGAGGGATCCCGACATGCTGGCCAGACAGCTCAGGAAGACGAACGCGGGGTAGGAGTTGACCAGCCCGAGCGCCGCGCACGAGAGGCTGCCCGTCACCAGGCCGATGAGGATGCTGCGCGACGCCCCGATCCGGTCCACCGCATAGCCCGCCACCGGCAGCATCACGATGTTCCCGAGAGAGATGAACGAGAGAGTCGCGGCGAACTGGGTCCGCGACCAGCCGAACTCTCCGGTCATCGCCTCCAGGTACAGGCCGAACGGAAAGGCGAGCGTCGCGGAGATCGACACCGCCATGCCGACGAAACAGCCCAGAAGCACCAACCAGCGTCGCATCACCCACTCCACACTCCGGCATGCGTCCGTCCATGATCTGGCCCGGCGCATCGCCTGTCGTCATTGTCGCCCTTGACTTCCGGCGATCGGAAGTCAATCGACTCACTTGGTGAGCAAGTCAATGAAAGGATCGAGATGAGCGACAAGATGCACCGCGCCGACGCAGAGACTTTTCTCCGCGAACTCGCCGGACGGGCGGACGACATCGTCGGGACGCACATTCGCGGGATCACTCTGGGGCACGACGATCTGCGCAAGCTGTCGAGCGCGATTCGCACGCTGATCGGCGGGGAGGGCGTCGATTCGGAAAGTTGAAGTCCCTGCCTGAACGACGCCCTGGCGCCGCGGATGACGGCCGCGGCGCCAGGTTGACACGACCGCTTGACGAAAGAGACTTGGTGACCTAGTCCCAAGGCAAATAGGCCGAGCGGGCGGGAGCGATCGTATGTTTACGCTGGAGGAGTTGAGGGCCCGCGAGGAGATTCGCGAAGCGCTCGTGCGGTATACGCGCGGCGTGGATCGCAACGATCTCGCCCTCGTGCGCAGCGTCTTCCACGAAGACGCGCATATCCAGTTTCCCGAGAGCCTTCATCAGGGATCGCTCGACGGGTTCATCACCTTCGGCACGAACGAGTTCAAGCGCTTTCACCGCACCCGGCACGCGATCACCAACACGCTGATCGAGTTCGATGGTTCGAACGTCGCCTATGTCGACACCTATCTTCACGCCGATCACCAGGGCACCGAGGCGCACCATTGGGGCACCAGCGTGATCGAACTGTGGGCGCGCTATCTCGACAGGTTCGAGCAGCGGGACGGGGTCTGGAAGATCGCCCGCCGCGAACTGGTCGTCGACTGGATGTACAAATATCCCAAGGAGGGCTGGTTCGACGACCATCCCGACGCTTCCGACACGCGCAGGAACGGTGCGGATCCGTTCATCAAGCCCCGCGCCGGTTTCTCCGGCGCCGGATCGGGCTGACCGTTCGCACGCCGCCATCAACGCGGCGCAGCGGCTGATCGGCAGCGACCGAACGGCGAGAGACCGACGAAGTATCTGCACGGGCGCCGGGGCCCGCAAACAAATCCGGTCATATAAATCAAGGGGAGGCCTCAATGGATTTCAAGACCAACCGACCCGCGGCGGGCGAATCGCCGCGCGCGACCGATCGCGCTGCCCCGTACTTCTGGTGCGCCTCCGTGCTGTCGCTGTCGGCGGCCATGCTCGCGCCGGCGACCGCGAATGCACGGGACACCGTGCCGGCCGCCGCGACGGACGCGGCCCCCTCCGCCCCGGCGCAGCAGGCGCAGGCGGCCGTGGAGGCCGACGACACCCGCGGCGACCAGCTCGGCGACATTGTCGTCACCGCGCGGCGCGTCTCCGAACGACTGCAGGACATCCCGGCCAGCGTCTCGTCGATCGGCGAAGCGCAGCTCTCGCGGTTCAGCTCGCTCGACAACCTCCAGTCCGCGGTGTCGGGCGTCACGTTCAAGAGCTTCGGACCGATCCCGGCGGTGGGCGTCCGCGGCTTCGGCAACCGGGCCAACACCCAGGGCCCGAACGCCACCGTGGGCATTTTCCAGGACGGCGTGTTCATCGCACCGTTCCTCAGTGCGCTGACATCGCGAACGGACGTCGCCCGCGTGGAGGTCGCCAAGGGGCCGCAAAGCACCCTGTACGGCCGCTCGTCCTACGCCGGCGCGATCAACATCGTCACCAACGATCCGACGGACACGCTCTCGGGCTATGTCGACGCCGGCATCGGCGGCAGCTCCGCCGACAAGGAGTGGCTGTGGCATGCGCGCGGCGCCGTCTCGGGGCCGATCACCGACACGCTGTCGGCCCGCGTCTTCGTCCTCCGCGAGAAGCGCGAAGGCTTTACCTACGATCCCGTCAGCGAGAACCGCGGATATGGCTACGACCGCAAGATCGGCCGGGCGAAGCTGCTGTGGAAACCCGTCGACGGCTTGCGCGTCAGCCTCGCCGGCACGCTGATGCGCGACGACGCGCCGCGCGGCGACGTCTCCTCGGGCACGCTCCTCCCGCCGCTGGGCGGCCGTGCGCTGTCGGGAAGCCCGCTTCCCACCGCTCTCCCCACGTATCTGCGCAGTCCCGACATCTGGCGGACCACGCTCAACCGGAAGCAGCTCGGCCGCGTGAACGGCGAGCAGGCGACCCTGGACATCCGCTATGAGACCGGGATCGGCGAACTCGCCTTCCTTACGGATTACGCGCACTCCGACACCAACATCCTCTCCACGGCGGACGCGTCGTCCCGCAACGTCGCCGACATCTACACCGTCACAGAGGAGAAGCGCTTCTCGCAGGAGATCCGGCTGGCCGGAAATTCCGGGCCATTCAGCTACATCGCGGGCCTCTACTATCTGAATTCCGACTTCAAGTTCGGCAATCCGGGCGCGACGATCGACCAGGATGCGCCGTTCCTCCGCGCCTTCGCGGGCTCGCTGCTGTACGACGTCGCCGGCGTGGAGGCGGTCTTCACGCCGTTCGATACGAAGACGAAAGCCTATGCCGCGTTCGCGCAGGTGGGGTACGACTTCACCGACCGCCTGAACCTCACGGTGGGGCTTCGCCAGGCGCGCGACGAGCTGAGCGGCTATACGCTTGCGGCGAACCTGCTGCGCACCGGCGCCCTCGTCACGAGCGTGCCGCGGACCGACCGCACGGCCAGTTTCAACGCGACGACCGGCAACGCCAACCTCAGCTACAAGCTGGCGCCGGGCTCGCTGGTCTATGCGAGCTATTCGCGCGGCAACTCGCCGGGCGGGTTCAACAGCGGCAATGCGGCACTCATCAATTTCGCGCCGCAAGAGGTCGACGCCTATGAGATCGGCCTGAAATCGGAACTGTTCGACAGGCGGCTGCGGTTGAACGCCGCGCTGTTCGCCAACGACTACAGCAACCTGCAGATCTTTCAGGTGATGACGCTCAACAACGTCAACACCCAGGTGACGATCAACGCAGCGAAGGGGCGTGGCCGGGGGTTCGACATCGACGCGTCCGCGGCGCTGTCGAGCGCCCTCCGCCTGGGTGTCCAGTACACCTATCAGACCTCGAAGATCACCGACTATGTCATTCCGCAGCCCCCGTCGCCGCAGGTCACGTTCGTCGGCATTCCGCTGGTCCGCTCGCCCAAGCATTCGCTGAACGCATCGGCGACCTTCTCCCACGACTTCGGCAACGCGCGCTTCCAGTTCACGGCGGAGGAGAGCTACACCTCGAGCTACGTGAACGACTATACGGGCGTGCCGGCGGGCACCGCCTATCCGGGCCGGGCCGGCGTTCCCGCCGGGGTGACCACGACGCAGGTCCTCTCGCTGTTCCGGACGCCCGGCTATGCGACGACGAATCTGAACGCGAGCATCGCCTTCGGCAATTGGGAAGTCAGCGGCTACGTGCGCAATCTGTTCAACAAACAATATATCGTGCTCGCCTCAGGGACCGATGTCTTCTCCTACCCCACGGAGGCTCCGGGCGAGCCGCGGACGTTCGAGGTTTCGTTGAAGCGGAGTTTCTGAACTCTCATCCGTTTACAGGACACATTGTTTTCGCCGGAGATCGCGCATGGGCTGGCCGTGGGTGACATTGCTCGGTTCCATCGTTTCCGTCGTCGCGACGGCATCGGCTCCCTTGGCTTCGCCCTCCGGTCCCGATGCCGTCGCCCCCGCCCCCGCCCCCGCCTTGCGGGTGACTTTGCTCGGCACGGCGGCCGGCCCGGCGGCGCGCAGCACGAGAAGCCAGCCCGCGTCGCTGCTGCAGGTGGGAGGAAAGACCTATCTGATCGACGCGGGTGACGGCGTGCTGCGCCAACTCGCGTCGGCGGGGGTCCAACCCGGCGCGGTCGACGCGATCTTCATCACCCACCTGCACTTCGATCACACGGCGGGTTTGCCGGCGTTTCTGGCGTTCGACTGGCAGAACCGGCGCCGCGATCCGGTGACCATTCTCGGCCCCGCCGGAACGCACGACCTTGTCCGCGACGCGATCAAGGTGTTTCAAAGCAGCGTGGACATCTTCCACAGCCAGCAGCCGGATCTTGCGTCGTTCGCTTCGCTCTTCAAGACGAGGGAGATCGTTACCGATCGGCCAGCCGAAGTATACGACGATGGGGTGATCCGCGTCAGGGCGGTCGCCAACACGCACTATACGACGATGCATTTGCCGCGCCGCACGTACGGGGTCGACCGCTCCTACTCCTATCGCGTCGAAGCCGGAGGGAAATCGCTGGTCTTCACCGGCGACACCGGCCCGAGCGCCGCCGTGGAAGACCTGGCCCGCGGCGCGCAGGTGCTGGTCAGCGAGGTGATCGACCTTGAGGCGATCGTCGAGAAGCTGCGGCAGCGCGCGTCAGCCACATCGGTCGACCAGTCGGAACTCATCGCGCACATGGCGAAAGAACATCTGACCCCGGAAGAGGTTGGAAAGCTCGCGACCCGCGCCGGCGTCGGGAAAGTGGTCCTCACGCATATCGCCACGCCACCCGGCGTGGAGGCCGATACGACGATGCTGGTGGCAAAGGTGCGCGAGCATTTCTCGGGCGAAGTCGTCGCCGGGTACGACCTCTACAGCTTCTGACACGGACACAGTCCGAACCCGGCCGGCGCACCGCTCAGGCGGCGACGCGCCGGAACGCGGCGTGCTCGCCGCGCGCAAACTCCTCGAAACTGGTCGGCTGACGACCCAGCAGCCAGGTCAGCACGTTCGGATTCCCGACGAAATCGTGACTGCTGTAGCGTGCGGCGATCGCCTGCGCCGCTCGTGCCTTGTACTGGAGCGCGGCAGCGTCCTGATTCCCGAACATCGCCTGGGCAAATGCGGACGGCTCGATGCGCTCGACCCTGATCTCCCGCTCGACCACGCCGGACAGGACCCGGCCGATGTCATGGGCGGTGTATCGCCCCGGCCCCACCAACTCATACGTCGCGGCGAGGTGGCGCTCGGACTCGCTCAGCACCAGCGCGGCGACCTCGGCGATATCGGCGACCGCTATCATCGACTGGTGACGGTCGAGCGACCAGGTCAGCCTGAAAACGCTTTCCTCGAACACCGACTTCATCCGGAACGGCAGCATGTAGTTGGTCGGTTGCAGGATGGTGAACTCGAGTCCCGACGACAGCAGATGCTCCTCGACGTCCCGTTTGATCTCGTGCTGGATCAGGTCGGTCGTGATGGCATGGAGGACGGAACTGAACACGAAGTGGCGGACGCCGGCCGCCCTGGCGGCATCCACCATGGCGAAGCCGATCGCGCGCTCTTCGGGATGCAGGGTCGGGCCGACATAGTAGACGCTCTCGACGCCCTGCACGGCGCGGGCGATGAGACTCCGGTCGGCGAGATCCCCCACCAGCGTCTCCGCGACGCCGAGATCGCGAAGCCGGGCCGCGGACTCCTCGCTCCGCACCCACGCGCGCACGGGGCGGCCGGCCTTCACCAGCCTTGGAACGAGATGCCGGCCCTGATTTCCGTTGGCGGCGGTGACGAGGATCATCGAGGATCTCCTGATTGTTGGGGAAGGGTCGTGGCGCCGTTGACAGCAGATGGCGCCGATTGGGGATCATCCATCGGAAGCGAAGAGAATCCGCCATATCCGCCCTGGAAGAAGAGCAGCGGCGGCCGGGCGCTCTCGACGTCGAGGGCGTGCACCCGTCCGATCGCGATGAAGTGGTCGCCCGCCTCGTGCACCGCGGACAGCTCGCAATCGATCCACGCGACCACCCCGTCCAGGATCGGAAGCCCCCCCGGCGACCGCCGGTAGGTCCATCCATCGAACCTGGTCGCCGCCGGGGAGGACATCGCCGTGCAGAGCGCGCGCTGGCGATCGGAGAGCACGTTCACGCAGAAGCGGCCGGTGGCTTCCAGCCGGGGCCAGCTCGTCGACTTGCGGTCGGGGAGGAAGGCGACCAGCGGAGGGTCGAGCGACACCGACGTGAAGGAACCCACCACCATCCCGACCGGCCCGGCCTCCTCCATCCATGTCACGACGCAAACGCCCGTTGGATGGTGTCCGAGCACCCGCCGGAAGTTCCGGCCGTCCTGTGGCAATCCCATCGGGGTTCTCCATGCTGGTCGGGCGTCGGCTCCAGTTCCGCATCGGATGGCCAGCCCGGCGTTGACGCCAATCAACAACAGGTTATCATGTCACTTGGTGACTATCCTGTGCCCCAACGCATCGCAGCAGGCAAGACCGCGCACCGATCACGGAGAAGATTGCATGGAAATCGTACGTTTCGCCGAGGCGCCCGCCTACACCGCCGCCAACCATGATGACGTGAGTCCCCGGCGGTTGCAGGGCGGCGCGGCCACCGGCGCGGATTTCGCGCTCGTCGGCCATTCTCACTTCCCCACCGGCGCGGTCGTGCCGATGGAGGCTGCCGACATCGGCAGGATCTACGTGGTGATCGACGGGGCGCTGAGCGTGGAGCAGGCCGACGGCACCCGCCACCGTCTGGAGCGGCTGGACAGCGTCTTCGTACCCGCCGGCGAAGCGCGGGCGGTGATCAACGACAGCGGCGCTCCCGCCGCGATCATCGTGGTCACGCCGCCGGCGTCAACCTGACAGCGGAACGCGCCGGAGGCCCCGCGACGCCGCGAAACGAAACGTCATCCCACCGCCCTCAATCGCGCGATTCGCGAACCATGTCGGAGACGATCGTCACCAGCTTCGGATTCGCCAGATTCAACGAGCGCAGCGCGTCGTCCTGGTCGAAACGCTCACGTTGGGCCTCGAAGTAACGGTCCATCGCCTTGAGCGCCTTCGCGGGGTCGCCGGAACGGATGCCCGCGAGAATCGCGATCCGGTGCGGCTGGAAGGCCAGCGCCCTCGTACGCCAGAATCTTATGCCGCGTCCGGGGAGGGCCTTGACCTGCACCTCGTTCAAGAGCGCGAGGAGGAAGGCCTCGAGCGATTGCAGGATCGGATTGTGCGACGCCGCGGAAACCACCCGCTGGAAATCGATCACGCAGGCGATCACCTGGTCGACCTCCTTCAGCGCTGCCAGGTCGTCGAAGCAAACCGTCGCCGCCGCGATCGCCGCGACATCCTCGGGCGTCGCGCGCGTGGCCGCCTCCACGATCGAATGGCGGCCGAGCACCTGGCGGACGTCGAGCACGTCCATGATGCCGACGCCGTTCAATTGCAGGAGGGTCTGCAACGCGGAGGCCAGGGCATAGTCGCCCTGGCTGCGAACGAACGTCCCGTTGCCGTGAAACACCTCGACAAGCCCCAGCGTCTCGAGCGCGCGGATCGCCTCGCGCACGGTCGGCTGACTCACGCCGAAGCGGTCGGACAAATCCTTCTCGCTCGGCAGGCGCTCGCCGTGGGGCAGCCTCCGGGTGACGATGTCCTGGCGCAGCGTCTCGATGATCTCGTCGACGATCTTGATGCGGCGACGCCGTAACCTGTCCGGCTCGGGCGCCGTCCGCGGGCTCTGCACAGTTCAGGTCCTCATGTCACGTGGTGAATATCCGTGGGCCACGTTGGCGTGTTTGCCCGGCCCGCGCAAGGGCGCGGCCCGGTATCCCGCGCGGTGCCGGGGAAATGGCGCCTGCGCAGCCCGATTCGGGGCTGTTCGACATCGCATCTTCACCGCGGGCCCCGCGCCGCCAGTGCCTGCCCGATCTCGGCCAACATGGTTTCCAGCCCGGCCAGCGCGAACGCGATGCCGTCCGGATCGTCGAAGCGACCGTCCAGGATCTTGCCCGCCACATTCCCGATCACGATCTCGGGCGTGGCGACCGGCCGTGCCAGTGCCGACACGACCGTCTCCCTGATCTGGTACTGTGCGCGCACCCCGCCGGTGAACGCGGGCGACGAGGTCACGATCAGCACCGGCTTGCCCTTCAGCGGCGATCCGTTGTGCGGGCGCGACGCCCAGTCGAGCGCGTTCTTGAGGACGCCCGGAATGCCGTGGTTATATTCCGGCGAACAGATGACGAGACCATCGCAGGCCGCCACCTGGCCGCGAAACCGCTCGACCGTCGCGGGTAGGGGCTCGACGTAGAGATCCTGGTTGAAATGCGGCAGTTCGCCGATATCGGCGAACGTGAACTCGGCGCCCGTTGCGGCCGCCGCGATCGCCTCCAGAACGGCGGTGGAAAAGGCCCCGGCGCGCAGGCTGCCCGGAACGCCCAGCAGGCGATACCGCCCGCGTGTTTCGCCAGGCCGCCGCGCGAGGTCGACTGTGCTCATTCGGCGGCACCGCGACGCGCGACGACGTTGGCGGCGATGCCGATTCCCTCGATCTCGATCTCGATCCGGTCGCCTTCGCGCATGAATACGGGGGGCTTGCGCGCGTAGCCGACGCCGGATGGCGTGCCGGTCGCGATCACGTCGCCGGGCTCGAGGGTCATCGCCTCCGAGAGTGTCGAGACGAGTGCCGCCACGTCGAAGATCATGTCCGCGGTGTTGCTGTCCTGCATGATCTCGCCGTTGAGCCGCGCCTGGATGCGCAGGCCGGACGCGCCCGCGGGCAGCTCGTCGGGGGTCACCAGCTCAGCGCTGAATGCGCCGGTGCCGTCGAAGTTCTTGCCCGCCGTCCACTGACTCGATTTGCGCTGGTAGTCGCGGATCGATCCGTCGTTGAAGCAGCTGTAACCGGCGACATGGTCGAGCGGGTTGTCGCGGACATTGGTCGCCGTCCTGCCGATGACCACCGCCAGTTCGGCTTCGTAGTCGAGACGGTCGGAGCATTCGGGAAGGATGATTGGACCGTCCGGCCCGACCAGCGACGTCGGGCCGCGGAGGAATATCGCCGGATAGTCGGGAATCGGATTGCCGCCCTCCTCCGCATGGGCGCGGTAGTTGAGGCCGACGCAGATCACCTTGCCCGGCCGGGGCACCGGCGCGAGCAGCGTCACGTCGGCCACGGCGATTTCTCCTTCTGCCGGGTGCGCTTCGGGGTTCATGGCCAGATCGACCGCCGAGCCCGCCGTGGGATGGATCCGGATCCGGTCGCCAAGGCGAACGCCGTGACGGACGCTTCCATCCAGAGAAAAGGTAACGATGCGCATGTCGACGGCTCCTCGTGTTCTGCGTGTTCAGCGTCCGGCCGCGACGAAGTCGCTGGCCTCCTCGGCGAAGGCGGTGGTGTCGGTCCACCACCGGTCCGGCGGGGTGATCCAGCCGCCGACCTTGAACGCCGGAACCTCCCACCTGAGCGGCTCATCCTCGATGTCCACGGTATGGTAGTGGCTCGGGAACAGCTCGACGCGGTGTCCGTCGGGGTCGCGCAGGTAGAGGAAGCGGGCGAGCCCCGGGCTGAAGTGCCGCGCCGGGCCGAACTCCACCTGGCTCTCGCGGTCCTGCCCGACCAGCAGGTCGCAGACGTGCATCAGATAATGAGTCTCGGGCACCTGAAGCGCGAAGTGATGCAGGCGCGGCCCCTCGCGGTTGGCGAAGACGATGTCATGCGGATTGCCCTTGCGCTGCAGGAAAACCATCTCGAGGCTGTCACCCGCCACGACATATTCCGACAGGCGAAAGCCCAGCGCGTTGTAGAATTCGAGGCTTTCCCGGACCTTGGGCGTGACGATCTGGAAATGGTCCAGCCGCAGCGCGCACGCGCCCCTATACCGCGCCGCATCGGCGAACAGCCGGGGGCGCGTCTCCATCGTCGCGCAGAACTCCAGCGGCGTTCCCGCGGGATCGGTGGTGTGGAGCGTGCGCCCCTGATAGGCGACCTCCACCCATTCGGTGGGCAGGCCGGCTGCCGCGAAGTGCGCCTGGAGCAAATCCAGATCCTCCTCGGTCAGCACGCGCAAGCCGACGCGCTCGGCGGCCGGATCGCCCTTCTTCAGCACCAGGCTATGGTGACAGGCCTCCTCCAGCCCCCGGAGCCAGAGCGTATCCGCATCCTCGTCGCTGACCACCAGGCCAAGCGTGTCGCAGTAGAAGGCCCGGCTCGCCCCCAGATCGCGGACGCGCGAAACGACATGGCTCGCGCGGGTTATGTTGAATGCGGGTCGGTAAACCGGGGTGGGCAACTGCATCTTCGATCTCCTGAAAGTCGCCGGGTGACGGGCTGAGCCTTAGGCCGCGCCGGCGGCGAAGCTGTTCCTGTAGCGATCGCGCAGCTCCGCCTTCTGCACCTTGCCCATCGCGTTGCGGGGCAGCTCGTCGACGATCACCACCCGCTTCGGGCGCTTGAAGGCCGCCAGCTCGGTCGCGAGGGCTGCGCTGATCGCGGTGGGTTCGAGCGCGCTATCGGGCGCGCGCGCCACCACCGCGACGATGCCCTCGCCGAAGTCCGGATGCGGCACGCCGACGACCGCGCTCTCGCCGACGCCGTCGATCGCGTCGATCGCCATCTCGATTTCCTTGGGGTAGACGTTGTATCCGCCCGAAATGATCAGGTCCTTGGCCCGGCCGACGATGCGGATGACCCCGGTCTCGTCCTCGGTCGCGATATCACCGCTCACGAAATAGCCGTCCGCCGTGTGGTCCTCGGCCGTCTTTTCGGGATTGCGCCAATAGCCGGCGAACAGGTTCGGGCCCTTGATCTCGAGCACGCCGGGCTCTCCGGGCGGCAGCCGTCGGCCGTCCGCGTCGACCACGCGTACCGAGACGCCCGGAAGCGCCGGGCCGACGCTGCCGGCGACGCGCGGGCCGTCATAGGGATTCGACGTGACCATCAGCGCCTCGGTCATGCCGTATCGTTCGAGGATCACGTGCCCGGTGCGCTGCTCGAATTCCTCGAAGGTGGCGTCGAGCAATGGCGCGGAGCCGCTGATGAAGACACGCACGGCGGCGCACAGGCTTCGGTCGAAACCCGCCTCCGACAGCAATCGCGTGTAGAAGGTCGGCACGCCCATGAACACGGTCGCGGACGGCAGGTCGCGCATGACCGCCGCCACGTCGAACCTTTCGTGGAAGAGCAGCGGCGAGGCGGCGAGCAGCGCGCAGTGCAACGCCACGAAAAGGCCATGCGCGTGGAAGATCGGGAGGGCGTGCAGCAGGACATCGTCATCCCGCCAGCGCCACGCCTGCGCGAGGACCTGAACGTTCGAGGCGAGGTTGCCGTGAGTCAGCACAGCCCCCTTCGACCTGCCGGTGGTGCCGGAGGTGTACAGAATCGCGGCCGGATCGGCGGATGCCGCGTGCGCGGTGGGAAGCCGCTCGCCGATAGCCGCCCACGGCGCGTCTCCGAGCCCGCCGCGCAGTACCGCGCGCGCGCCACCGAACGGAACGCGCTCCGCCGGAAGGCCCGGGCTCGCGACCAGAAGCGCGGGGTCCGCGTCGGACAGGAAATAGGCGAGCTCGCTTTCCTGATATGCCGTGTTCAGCGGTATGAAAACGACACCGGCGCGCAGACAGGCGAGATAGAGGATCACCGCCGCCGGCGACTTGTGCACCTGGACGAGCGCACGATCGCCCTGCCGAACCCCGATCGACCTCAGCCAGGCGCCGGCGCGGGCGGTTTCCTCCAGCATCCCGCCATAGCTCAGGATGGTCTCGTTCCCCGAGATGATGAACGGCCCGTCGGGGCGGGCGGACGCCGCCGACTCGAACAGCGCGAAGACGCTGCCGTTGTGCTCGCCCGCACGCACTTCGCCATCAACGCCGGTCATTCCTCGCCTCCCGCGAACTGGATTGTCAGGCGGCTCGCCTGGATGGGGATCACATGGTCGCGGACGAAGGCCTTGTGCCGGGGATCGGCCTGATAGGCGTCCCAGCCGGCGCGATCGGGGAACGTCGCGACCAGGGCATAGTCCCCGTTCCCCTCACGGAAGCCAAGATCCGGCCCGTGCGCGAACGAGGCGACATCCGCGAAATCGGACGCCAGCGTATCGAGAGCGTCGCGGAGCCGCGCCACGGCATCCGCGGCAACCCCCTCGACCCAGGAAAAGATCACGACGTGCGTCAGCATTTCATCCCTCCGCACGCTGATCGGGTACGATGGGCAACTGGATCCAGCTCTGCCGTTCCGGGCCCGTGTAGATCGTGTTGCGGGCGCCCTCGTGATAGCGCGCGTCGTAGCCGTGGCGGGCGCCGTGCGCGTAGCCGTCGAACGGCTGGACATCGAGGCGGATCCGGTGGCCCTTGCGGATCAGCGCCGATGTCGGGATGATCTCGACATCGACCGCCACGATCTCGCCGTCCGACAATGGCGCATGGTCGGCTTTCAGATGCGTGTGCTTGACGGTGTATTCGGTGGAACGCGCCGGATCGATCTTGCGGTGCGATACCTTCAGCCAGCCCTTCGCCAGCGGATAGTGTTTCGTCGGAAAGCCCATCGTCGCCGGGCCGACATAGTCGACCTCGCGGTCGTGCTCGTCGATCACCCGCAGGGCGAGGAACAGGTCCATGTCCTCGCTCGTCGAGGAGACCCACAGCCGCGCCTTGCTATAGCCGGCCATGACCATGTCCTCGGCCATCGGCTCGCTCACGAACGATATGCCGGTGCGCCAGTGCAACGCCGTCGAAGCCGCCGCGACCGGGAGCAGCGCCGCAGGCGGGCCCGACCGAATGCTCTCGGCGACGTCGGCGGCGTAATCGACCGCCTGGGCGGCCGTCGGCTCCGACAGGGAGAGCCGTCGGAAGTCGTCCCGATATCCGTCACCCTTCCAGTCCGAAGGCGCGCCGTCGAGGTGGAACCTCGTGTACCGCGTGCGGGCGACCGGCCACTCCGCTTCTTCCTGGATGTACGCCGCTCCGTCCCCGGTCCTGATTTCCAGGCGGACGGGCGGGGTATTCATGATCCCGTTGTCGACGCCCTTCAGCCAGTGATCGAAGAATGCGCGATGCTCGGCGACCGACTTGGCGGAGTAGGACTTGGTGAACCAGTCCTCCCAGAAGTCGATCTTCTTGTTCGCCGTCCTCGTCGTGAGATAGGCCTCGCTGCTGCCGAGCTGGTGCAGGTGCGACGGATGGGTCGTCACCGCCACCGTCCACAGCGGCACCTCGACCTGGCTCATGTCGGGACTCATGAACACTTCGGACCGCGGGCCGAAGATGGCCTCGGGGTTGGAATCCTTGAACGGCGCGGCCCGCACGATCGACATGAAATCGACGGCGTCCGGCTCGCCGCACACCGCCCGCGCCGCCCCGGTCTTGTACCAGAAAGGGAAGAATTCCTCGTTGAGGATGCCGCCGGTGTAGACGACCTCCTCGTACATATCGACGTCGGTGCCGATCGCGATCATCGCCTTCAGATGTTTCGGCTTGAGGCTGGCGGCCTGATGCTGGGTCATCGCCAGATAGGAAAGCCCCCAGAGACCAACGCCGCCGTCGCACCACGGCTGCGTGCCGGCCCAGTCGATCGCGTCGCGGTAGGCCTCGGCGGTGGAGTAGCCCCATACGGCGAGCTTTCCCGGATTCTTGCCCGTGCCCGGTCCGTCGAGCCGCACCACCGCGTAATCGTGCGGTACCCAATCCGCCGTGTTGACGCTCTCGTGGTTCTCGAAGATCAGCCCTTCCGGGTTCCCCTGGAAGTAGCGCTCCTCCTCTTCTTCGTGGAACTCGAAGTCCGCCTCGTTGCAGACGGTATGATGGTGGAAGGCGCGTCCGTACACGCCGCAGCTCATGATCACCGGGAATTTGCCGTCCCTGTCGGGCCGGAACACGTCGGCATAGACGAACGAACCGTTCTGCAGCGGGACCTTGACGTCCCGGAAGCGCCGGATGCCGAGGATGTTTCGCCGCACCTCGTTGCGGGCGGCGGCGGCGGAGCAGAGCCTCCGCGGTGTCGCGCCGGTGAAGACGCCCGCGCGGCTGAGATCGTCGAGGATTTCGAGGACGACGGGGTCCTTCTCGAAATCGCCGACGTGGTCGGCGTGGACACCCGCGAAGGACACGTCCCTGCGAAAGTTGACGGGTCGACGGCCGACCACGTCGTGGACGGCGGGAGGAATCTCGATCCCGCCATCAAGGTTGCCGTCGCGATCGAGGCTGCAGAGCAGGCGGGCGACGTTCGTAAGGCCCGGGTCGAGCAGCTTCTGGATGTTGCCGTCGACCCTGCTCACCAGGTTGGCCATGGTGATGCGCTCCGCGCCAAGGGCATGGCCCACCGGCACGTCGCCGACGAAGAAGGCGACCCGCTCCCCTTCGCGGTAGCTGAAGGCGCCCCTTGCATCGGTCAGGCCCGAACAGGTCGGCGTCCGATACCTCAGGCCGACGACGGGGCCGGCGAAGATACCCGTGAGGAGCATGCGTTATCCTTCCTGGTTCATCTGTCGCGCCACCCGGCGCGGAGGCCGACACGCGGCGCCCCGGGCAGCGCATCCGCGATTCCGGCGCTCCCGCCCGATCCGCACGAAGCAAAGCGACGACGAGCTTCCGACCATATCGCCCTCCCTCTCCCGACACCGCTCGATGCGATCGGTATCGGCTAGGTCACCAAGTGAATTACGTCAAGGTCGGCATTGGAGCGACCGCCGAATTACGCCATCGACCGGCCTTGCGCGTGTTCGGTGAGGATGATAAACTCTCTCCAAGAGACCAAGTGTCTATCGAGGAGAATTCCCTGCCCGAATCCCGTTGGAGGAACAGTCGCGATGGGGGGAGTTGGCACGCTGTTCGCGCCGGCGCCAGCCATTCCCATTCATCTCCAGGCGGGCCGAAGGCCGTATCAGATCATCCACCGCGAATCCCTCGCTCACGACGCTCATTCCGAAGGTGCCGGCCGCTGATGGCCACGCCAGGAAATCGCACAAGGAACAGGCATGTCCACTACCGATCCCGTGCTCGTCCCGGCCTATCCGCTCAACGCGGATAGCGATCAAGGGCACTTCGCCCGCTTCGAGCCGGGCGCCCGCGTGTTGCCCGCGGGCTTCCAGGTGGACGAGCGATTCATGCCGTTGCCCGTCGACATCGTGCTGGACAAGGATGTCGCGATCGTGCTGCGCGACGGCGTAACAATCCGTGCCGACGTGTTCCGGCCCGCCGGTGCCGGCAAGGTTCCGGTGATCGTGGGATGGAGCCCGTACGGCAAGAGTCGCGGCAACGCGCCCATCTATGTCCGGATCTTCGAGATGCTGGGCATGGATACGCGCTCCGTATCCGGTCTGATGCGGTTCGAGGGCCCCGACCCCGCGTTCTGGTGCGCGCACGGCTATGCCGTCTGCAATCCCGACCCGCGCGGGTCCTTCCATTCCGACGGAGATATCCGCGTCTGGAGCCGCAAGGAGGGCGAGGACTATCACGACGTGATCGAATGGGCCGCCGCGGAGGACTGGTGCACGGGCAAGGTCGGGACGTCGGGCAATTCCTATCTCGCCATCTCGCAATGGTTCGCGGCGGCGGAACAACCGCCGCACCTCGCCGCCATCGCCCCGTGGGAGGGGATGAGCGACATCTACCGCGACCTCGTGATGCGGGGCGGCATCCCCGACTATCCGTTCCCCCGCACGCTCGAGCGGAGCTTCGTCGGCAAGAACGGCCGAGAGGACCTGGTTGCCGAGGCCGAACGCCACCCGCTGCTCGACGGTTTCTGGCAGAACAAGATCCCGGCCTTCGAGAAGATCGCGGTGCCGGCTTACGTGGTGGCGAGCTATTCGAACTCGATCCACACGCCCGGCACCTTCCGCGGCTGGCGCAGGATCGCCTCGCCGGACAAGTGGCTGCGAATCCACAACACCATGGAGTGGCCCGATTATTACGATCAGCGGAACCTCGACGATCTGTTGCGGTTCTTCGACTGCTATCTGAAGGGCGAGGATAACGGCTGGCGCCAGACCCCGCGGGTGCGCTACGCCGTGCTGGACCTCGAAGGGGGCGATCGCGTCAATCAGCCTGCGAGCGCGTTTCCGCCCGAAGGCGTCACCTTGCAGAAATACTACCTCGACGCCCTTTCCGGGTCGCTACAGGGCGAGGCGACGGAGGCGCAGGGCACGGCGACCTACGACGGAGCGTCGGCGGATGGCTGCGCGAGCTTCACCGTCCGCGTGGACGCTCCGACGGAGTTCGTCGGCTACCCCAGGGTCCGGCTGTTCGTCGAGGCGGACGGCTGCGACGACATCGACCTGTTCGTGCTCCTGCAGAAGCTCGACGAGCACGGCACGCCCCTCGAACAGTTCAACGTCCCCAACCAGGGGCCGCAGATGGACGCGCTCACGCGCCAGGGCGCGGCGATCCTCAAGTACAAGGGATCGAACGGCCGCCTGCGGGTGTCGATGCGGCACCTGGACGAGGCGGCCTCGACCGACGAGATCCCGGTCCACAGCTTCGACCGGGTCGAAAAGCTGGCGCAGGGGGAGGTCGCCTGCGTGGACGTCGATCTCTTCCCGATCGGCCTGGCGCTTCGCCCCGGACAGCAGCTGCGGCTCATCCTGAGCGGCGAGCACCTGCTCGGCGGGGTCATGCCCGGCACCGACAACGTCCCCAACGCCAACACCGGCACGCACGTCATCCACACCGGCGGCAGATACGCATCCTATCTTCAGCTGCCGCTGAAGCGGACCGACGCATGACGGCCCGGGCGCGCGATCGGGGGCCGGCATGAATATTCTCTCCCCACCGACCGGATCCGTGCTGTCGGCCCCCGAGGAGCTGATCGAAGACGCGCGCAACGGCCGCATGTTCATCCTGGTCGACGACGAGGATCGCGAGAACGAGGGCGACCTCGTCATTCCCGCGCAGATGGCGACGCCCGATGCGATCAACTTCATGGCCAGGTTCGGACGCGGCCTGATCTGCCTGGCGATGGCGAAGGAGCGTGTCGACCAGCTTGGCCTCGGCCTCATGAGCCGCAGCAACGGTTCGCGGCACGAAACCGCCTTCACCGTCTCGATCGAGGCCAGGGAGGGCGTGGACACCGGCATCTCCGCGGCCGATCGCGCCCGCACGATTGCCGTTGCGATCGACTCCGCCAAGGGGCCGGAACACCTTGTCTCGCCTGGACACGTCTTTCCGCTCGTGGCGCGGTCGGGCGGCGTCCTGGTACGTGCCGGACACACCGAGGCCGCGGTCGACATCGCCCGGCTCGCCGGACTGATCCCGGCGGGGGTCATTTGCGAGATCATGGACGAGGACGGCACGATGGCGCGGCTCGACAGCCTGATCGCCTTCGCGCAGCGACACGGCCTGAAAATCGGCACCATCCGGGATCTGATCGCCTATCGGCGAAGGCACGATCACGACGTCATCAAGGTCTCGGAGACGAACTTCACAAGCCGGTACGGCGGCGAATGGCGCGCCGTCAGCTACCATAACAAGGCGGTCGGCAATCGCACGGTCGCCCTGGTCAAGGGCACGATCGCGGAAGGAACGCCGGCGCTCGTCCGGATGCACCAGCTCGACCTGTTCCGGGACACGTTGGGCGAGGACGTCGAGCAGACCGGCCTCCTCCAGAGCGCGATGCGGATCATCGGGGAGGAGGGCCGCGGCGTCATCGTGCTGATAAACCGCGCCCAACCCGACACGCTCAGCTGGACCGTCGAGCGGCGAAGCGGCAGCGGCGGAGCCGGCGGGTCCGATATACAGGATTTGCGCGACTATGGGATCGGCGCGCAGATTCTGGCGGAGCTGGGCGTGCACGAGATGGAGTTGCTCACCAACACCAGACACGCACCGGTGGCGCTCGCCGGCTACGGTTTGAGCATCGTGGGAGAACGATCGCTTCCGGGCCTGGCCTGACATCCGCGATCGACTGTCGGACGATGACGGGCCTTGCGGCGCTCAGCGTCGATCGACGACGATCTCTCCGTTCAGGATGGTCATCGACAGCGCGCGAAGATTGCTGACCGACCGGGTCGGGTCCCGCGTCAGCAGGATCATGTCGGCGCGCTTGCCCGCGGCGATCGCGCCCATGTCCGTACGCTCGAGGTGCCAGGCGGCGTTGCTGGTGCCCGCCACCAGAATTTCGCGCGGCGTCACTCCGGCGGCTTCCATCAGCTCCGCTTCCTCGAGCGTGTTCTGCCCGAACTGGCCGCGCCCGCAGAAGCTGTCGCTGCCGAGCACCATGGTGACGCCGGCATCGGCCATCAGCCTGGTATTCGGCCGCGTATGAGGGTGGACCGCGTCGTGTATCCACAAGGTGGAGGCATAGGTCGCCTTGCGCGCGATCATCATGTCGATCAGCGCCTTGTCGGTGATCGGCTCGACGGTGACACCATGTTCCAGGCCGTCGGCACCGGCCTCGATCGCTTCGATCGCGGCATCCTGCTGAACTGTATGGACGGTCACGCGAAGCCCGCGCTCATGCGCCGCTTCAATGCCGGCGCGCAGGACGTTCTTCGGCAGCCGGACCAGCTCCACCGCGTTCGGGAAGACCGGGTTCTGCCAGATATATTTCGACCCGCCCTGGCATTTGCAGCCGCCCTCGGACAGCAGCTTGATCCCGTCCACCTTGCGGTCCGCGAGATGATGAACGATGTCGCGCATCATCTGCGGGCTTTCGACTTCTCCCGTCGCGCGGGCGCGGAACCACGGATTGCCGCTGAAGATGGTCGAGGCGGGGTGACCGTCCCTTCCCGTCAGGCCGTTGCCCGTGGTGAGAAGTTGCGGCCCGCGCAGCGCGCCAGCCGCGATTCGCGCGCGCGTGTCGAGGATCTCCGTGGTCGGGTCCCCCACCGACTTGATCGCGGTAACCCCGGCCTGGAGGAAGTTGTCGAGCAGCGCGGGAATCTCGTTTTCAGCGAAGGCCTGCAGCGATGCGGGGTCCCTGACGACGCGGAAGTCATAGAAATGAATATGCGTGTCGATAAGGCCGGGCATCAGCCAGCCTCCAGCGCTATCGATTTCGCTCCGTCCCTTCAGCGGCGTTTCGGATACGGCCGCGATCTCGCGGCCCCGCACGCCGACATCGCGCAGGCCCGAAAGCATCTCGCGCCCGTCAAAGACATGCGCGCCCCGAATGACGAGGTCATAGATCGTCTCGTCTGCTTCGCTCATCCGGCTGGTTCCTCTGGCTTGAAGGCATAAAAGGGCATCGCATAGCCTGCGGCTGAAGACGCGCGGCTCAGAAGCCGACGCGGTCGCTACCCTTGAGTTCCAGTATCTCGCGCGCTTCGTCCGGGGTCGCGACCTCCAGTCCCAGCCCCTCGATGATCTTGCGCACCTGGGCGACCTGCGATGCATTGGTCTCGGCAAGCTTGCCGGCGCCGAGCCATAGCGAATCCTCGAGCCCGACGCGGACATTGCCGCCCATCGCCGCCGCCATCGCCGCGATCTGCATCTGGCTGCGCCCTGCGCCCAATACCGACCAGCGATAATTGTCGCCGAACAGCCGGTCGGCGGTGCGTTTCATGTGCATCACTTCATCCGGATGCGCGCCGATGCCGCCGAGCAGGCCGAACACCGTCTGGATGAACAACGGCCCCTTCACCAGCCCTTCGGAATAGAAGTGATGCAGGTTGTGCAGATGGCTCGTGTCGTAGCATTCGAATTCATAGCGCGCGCCGGTCTCATTGAGCGTCTCCAGCGCGTACTGGATGTCGGCGAAGGTGTTCTTGAAGATCACCTCGCGCGTGCTTTCCAGCATCGCGGGTTCCCAGTCGTGCTGGAACTCCTTGAAGCGCTTGAGCATCGGGAACAGGCCGAAGTTCATCGTGCCCATGTTCAGGCTCGCCACTTCGGGTTTCCAGACGGCTGCCGGGCGAAGCCGCTCTTCCCGGGTCATCCCCGGCGCGCCGCCGGTGGTAAGGTTGCACACGACATTCGAGCGTTGCTTGATGCTGCGCAGGAACGGCTCGAACGCCTCCGCCGTCTGCAGCGGCCGCCCATCGGCCGGGTTTCGCGCGTGCAGATGAACGATCGCCGCTCCGGCCTCGGCCGCGCCGACAGCGGCGTCCGCGATTTGCTCCGCCGTGATCGGCAGATGCGGCGACATCGACGGAGTGTGGATCCCCCCGGTGATGGCGCACGTGATGATGACCTTGCGAGCGGCCATGTGAATTCTCCTGTATGGGAAGCTAGCGCTGGGCGGGATCGTATGATCGGTGTCGGAAGGTGCCGATAAGGAGCGCGGCGAGGAGCGGTCCCAGGACAAAGACCAGCGAGACGCTGGCGCGCGTCATCCCGTGGGCGAACATGACGCCGGCGATCGCCGGGCCGGATGCGCTGGCGATCCGGGCGCCCCCCATCACCAGCCCCATTCCCGATGCGCGAAGCGCCGCCGGGAAACTGTCCGCCATGATCGCGTAGAGCATGCCGGTGGTCCCCGCGAGGCAGAAGCCGAGCACACCCGCCGATATCACGAACAGCGAGATGACCGGCGGGGCGAGACCGACCGCCGCCAAGGCCAACCCGGCACCGACCATTGCGGTCGCAGCCACCTTGGTCGGCGGGAACCGCGATGCGAAAGCGGCGAAACCGATGCCGCCGACGAAGCCGATGCTGCCCGACAGCGCCGATACCAGGCTTCCCTGCGCCGGCGTGAACCCGGCATCGACGACCATCAGCGGAAGCCAGTTGAGAATATAGTAGGAGGTGGTCGCGATCAGGATGGCAACGCCCATCAGCCGGAGCACGATCGCGCGCAGGCCGGGCGCGAACAGCGCGGCATAGCCGCTGTGCCGGCGGTCGGGGACCGGCGGCAGTTCCGCCATTTCCGCCTGACCGAGCCGCGCCAGGGCGCGATTGGCACGGGCGAGCGCATCCTCGGAACGGCGCGCGATATGGAATGCCGGGGATTCCGGCAGGGTCAATGCCGCTACCAGGAACAGTATCGCACCACAGATCGACCCGGTCAGGAAGACCCAATGCCAGGTCGCGGCCTTGAGGATCGCTGAGGATGCCAGGCCTCCGATGATGCCACCCAGCGGAAAGCCGAGCGTCGCGACCGCCGCCACCGCAAGCGAACGGCGGCGCACGTTGGTGAATTCAGCCGAGATCAGCGTCGTCATCGCGACCATCACGCCAATGCCGACGCCGGTCAGCACACGCGAAGCGGCCAGGACGGGAACCGACGCCGCTGCCGCGGACACGGCGGTGCCGGTGGTCAGGATTACCAGCGCGCCAAGCACCACGATACGCCGGCCGAGCTTGTCGGCCAGCGGCGACAGCGCGATCGCGCCGATCGCCATGCCCGCAAGACTGCTCGCCAACAACAGGCCGATCACATCCTTGCCGATCTTCCAGTCCAGCGCGAGCGCGGGCGCGACGAAGGCCATCGACAGCGCGTCATAGCCGTCCAGCGCGGCCAGCACGACCGCGAGGATCAGCACCATGATCTGGCGCGAACGCATCGGCGCGGCATCCAGCGGATTGTCGCCGGCGACGCCGGTCGGCGGAACGCTCATGAGTCGGCCCCCCGGCGCTTGTAGTGGGTCATCGCGCAGCCACCCTGTTCTCGATCGCGCCGATACCGTCGATCTCGCACCGGACGATATCGCCCGGTTGCAGGAAACGGGGCGGCTTCATGCCGATGCCCACGCCGGACGGTGTGCCAGTCGCGATCAGGTCGCCCGGTTCGAGCGTGAACGCCGTGGAGAGATAGGAGATCTGCTGCCACACATTGTAGACCAACTCGCTGGTATTGCTGCCCTGCCGGACTTCTCCGTTGACCATGCAGCGCAGATCGAGCGCGTGCGGATCGGCGATTTCGTCGGCCGTCACTATCCACGGTCCGATCGGACCGTGCGTGTCGAAGGACTTGCCCATGGTGAAGGTCGGCGAATGCTTCTGCCAGTCGCGCGCGGAGACATCGTCGGCGACGACATAGCCGAACACATGGTTCTTCGCATCCGCTTCGCCGACGCCCTTTGCGCGGCGGCCAATCACAACCCCCAGCTCGACTTCATAGTCGAGCTGCTCGCTCACGCCGGGCTCGATATCGTCGAACGGCCCCGCGAGGCAGCTCGTCTGCTTGTTGAACCAGAACTGGTTGGTGGGGGTGGGAACGCCGAGGCGCTTCGCTTCCTCGATATGCTTGGCATAGTTCATGCCGATCGCGAGATACTTGCCCGGCCGCTCGATCGGCGCGAGCAAGCGAACGTCGGCGATCGCGATCGCGCCGTCGCCCTGATCGGCGAGGGCGCGGACCGCGTCGAGCGCCGCCGCGCCGCCCTCGATGACCGACAACATGGTCGGATACCGGCCGGCCAGAGCGGTCAACGGCACGAACCTGTCCTCATGGCCGCTTTGGACCACCCCGAGCCCGGCCTGCCCATCCAGCTCGTATCGCAACAACTTCATGGAGAATTCCTCGTTTGATCGCGGCATTGGATCGAGACCCTCGCCGCGGCATCATCAACGCTGTCTAGAACCGTGACGACAACCGAACGCCATAGGTACGCGGCGGCGAGATGATCGACGCCATCAGGTTCGAGCCCGGAACCGGCGTGCCGTAGATCTGCGGCCGATCGTTGCTGATGTTCCGGACGAACGCGCCGATGACATACTTGCCATCCTTACGACCAAACGAGACCGAGGCGTTCGAAATCCAGCTGTGATCGACATATTCCTCCGGAATATAGTCGAACCCGGTGTAGCGGCCCGATCGATATTGCGTGTCCGCGCTGAGCACGATCTGGTTCTCGCCGAGTTCGACGGCCTGTTGCGCACCCAGATTGACCGTCCATTTCGGTGAATTGAGCGAGGGGCGGCCCGAGCAGTCGACCACGAACAGCGCGCCCGACGGGGTCACCGGGCATCCGGTGAAGACCGGCGCCGGCGCGACATAGGTGAACTGATCATAGTGCGCGTCGAGATACTGCACGTTCGCGCTCAGCGTCGTGGTCGGCGTGACCAGCGCCCGCGCGTCAAACTCCGCGCCCTTGATCGTCGCCTTGCCGACGTTGGCGGTGATGATGCCGAGCCGCCCGGTGGGATCGATGCCGAAATAGGTGAGCTGCTGATCCTTGTATTTCCAGTAGAATGCCTCGGCATTGAACTGCAGCCGGTTGTCGAAGAAGCGGTTTTTCGACCCGATCGTGTAGGCGGTGATGTTCTCGGGGTTATAGGTATTGAAGTTGTTGAAGCCGCCCGCCCGGTAGCCGGTCTCGATGCTGCCGTAGAGCAGCGAGCGCGGACCAAGATCGAGTTCGACCGCGCCGCGATAGGTGACCTTGTCCGTGTCGAGCTTGCCACCTGGGAACGAGTCGGTCCGGGCAATGACCACGCCCGGCGCCCGGACGACGGTTCCGCCGCTCACGGTGGGTGCGAAGGGCTGTTGTGCCAGGGTCGCGGTGTACGGCAGAAGCGGCGCGGTCGGGCACGACGCCGGCACGGTGCAGACCACTGCCAGGGCGATGCTCTGCGCATCGAAGAAGCGTTTGTGATCCTCGGTGTAGCGCGCGCCGCCGGTGAAACGCAGCCAGTCGGTGGCGTGGACCGTCACCCGGCCATAGGCCGACGGCGAATGGGTGGTGAACCGGCCCTTGTTGAAATTCGCCAGCGCGCCCGACGTGTTGTGGACATCGTCGTCGATCTGCTCGCTGAAATAGTAAGCGCCCACGATGTAATCGATCATGCCGCCGCCATTGCTGACCAGGCGGGTCTCGATCGAATATTGGTTCGCCTCCGACGTGTTGCCGACCTGCTGCGCGGACTCGGTGTTGAGATTGTCCTTCAGCGCGTGGCGCCATGCCGGGATGACGCTGACCGTTCCGATCGGAGTCTGCCAGTCGACATGGACCGCGGCCCCGTACACGTCGTTCCGCTGGAACGGCCGAAAGGCGAGCGGATCGACAAATCGGCCCGCAAGGCGGCCGGCTGCTCCGTTCGCCGCGCGATACGCCTGCGCGCGCGCGGTGAAGAGGCCTTCGTCCAGGGGAAGCCCGGCCGGGGTGACGACGAACTTGCCCGTGAGCGGATTGAGGTCGTATCGGCCGGTATAGCTGGCACCGCCGCCCAGGCCGCGCTGCTGGGCGTAATCGGCTTCGAGTCGGACGGTCAGCGCGGGTGTCAGTTCGACCTTCAACTGTCCGCGCACGCCGAACGAGTCATCGGTCTGCGTGCCGTCGCTGAGATATCCGTCATGACGGGTATAGACGCTCGAAAGCCGGAACCCGGCATTGTCGCCCAGTCCGAGATTGATGGCGCCCTCGGCCTGAACTTCGTTGAAGCTGCCATAGCTTCCCGAAACATAGCCCGAAGTCTCTCCGAGCCTGGGCTGAACCGGGATGATGTTGAGCGCGCCGGCCGTCGCGTTGCGGCCGTAGAGCGTGCCCTGGGGCCCCTTGAGCACTTCAACGCGCTCGAGATCGTAGAACGTCCCGAATGTCGCGCTCGAGCGGCCGACATAGATGCCGTCATAATTATAGGCGGCGGCCGGATCGCTGCTCGCCACGAACGAGAAGTTTCCGACGCCGCGGATGAAGATGAGATTGCCCTGGCCGCCGCCAGCGACGACCAGCGACGGGACCAGCTTGCCGAGCGTGTCGATGCCGCGCACATCCGAGTTCCGCAGATCATCTCCGGAAACCACGGCGACCGGCACGGCTGCCTTCTGAAGATTTTCTCCCCGCTGCTGGGCGGTTACGATGATGTCGTCGAGTCCGACCTCCGCCGGACTTTGCGCGGCGCCCGTCGAGGGCGGCTGATCCTGCGCCAGCGCGGCGGCGGGCGACATCAGAACTGCTGCTGAAAGCATGAGCAAGGTCTGGCGCGAAACAGACATAACCTCTTCTCCCCTTGGCGCCGCTTTTGCCAGGCGGCTGCCGCATCGATCGCTCCGCATTGGGCGAGTCCTGTCCGGCTTCGTGCTTTGCGGGAAACCTGATCCCAAGTCCGAAGCCGGTCGATAGACACGCGACATGCTGCTTGCGCGGATGGGGCAAAAGATGGCATTTGGCCGATGTTGTTACCCGCTAGGTATAGGGTCGCCCGGCGTGGACAGGGCGCGCGGTCAATCGGTCAGCCGATCGCATTGAGCTTGTGCGCATAGGTTGACGCGGCACGCATCGCGATATCGTTGAGAAACTCCGCAGCCGGCGTCAGCGGGATGTTCGCGCGACGCACCGCGCAGATCCGCGGCGCCTTTGACACTTCGCGCACCGGGATACGCTCCATCATGCCGGTTGCCCGAATGAGCTCTATCCATTGCTGCGGCACCGGCGCCAACAGTTCGGTGGTGGCGACGATCACCGCCAGGTTCATCGCCGATGAGGCCTGCATCACGATGCGCGGCGCGGGGAGGCCGGCCGCCGCGAACACGCTGTTGACCTCATTGTCGCTATCGATCGCCATCGGCGTAGTCACCCAAGACGCGCCGACAAGCTCTTCGAGCGCCTTGGCATGGCGAAGCGGGTGATCGCGACGGCCGATGATCATGCGCTCGTTTTCGAACAGATGCTCGATCAGAAGTGCGGGATCGACGAATCCGGTTGCCACCGGGCCATAATAGAGATCGACCAGCCCGTCTCGAATCTGCGTTTCGAGCATCGGCAGCGAGCCCTCGAGAAGCTTGATCCGGATGTTGGGATACTTGGCATGGAACCGGTTCACGATGGTCGGCATCATCGCGATCAACGTCGCACTGGAGCATCCGACGGTGATCATCCCGCGGTCCTCGCCCCTCAGATGCTCCATGTCTTCCAGCGTGCGCGCGAATTCGGCCTGGATCGCCTTGGCGCGACGCACAAAGACCTCGCCCGCGCGCGTGAGCGTCATTCCAAACTTGTTGCGTTCGAACAAAACGACGCCGAGTTCCTGCTCCAGTTCCTTGATGCTGCGCGACACGGCCGGTTGAGCCAGGCCGAGATGCTTCGCCCCGGCGCGCAGGCTGCCGCGCTCCACCACCGCGACGACGTTGCGCAAATGATGCAATTTCATCGATATCCTCACGCCGGCACACAACCGCCGGCTCCCTATACCTCGTTGGTAACAACCTCACGCAAATCGCATCTCCTTGCAATCCCGCGTTGGCTTTAGGGTGACTGTCCAAAGCAGCGGCTGGATCGCGGCCTCACGCCGTCTCCGAAGATCAGCCGCCAGGAGGGGACGACCGGATATGCCGCTGGATGCAGAAGAACTGGATAAGGCGGATCGGGACTGCTCCATCGCCAGCGCCATGGACCGGCTTCTCATTCGCGAATTGCTCCAGAACTGGATCCTGTGGCGCGACGCCGGCGATTGGGAACGCTTCGCGACCGTGTGGCATGACGATGGTCGCATGGTCGCCACCTGGTTTCAGGCGAACGCGGCCGAGTTCATCGCTGGTTGCCGCAAAGGCTTCGACGCCGGAGTCATTGGCCTTCACGCGTTGGGCGGCAGCAGCATCGATGTGCGAGGAGACCGCGCCGTCGCCCAGTCCAAGATGCAGATCGTACAGCGTGGGGAAGTCGATGGAATCGAAGTCGATGTGACCTGCCTCGGTCGTTTCGTCGACGCTTTGGAGAAGCGCGACGGTCGCTGGGGCCTGGTGCTGCGGCAGCCAGTCTACGAACTGGACCGCATGACCCCGGTCAATCCGGCGCGGGCGCCGGTCCTCGACGAAACCGTGCTCGAGGCGTTTCCCCAGGGCTATCGTCACCTGGCCTATCTGCAGACCATGGTCGGCTTCACGGTCAATCCGTCGCTGCCCGGCACGCGGGGTCCGGAGATCGAGGCGTTGACGGCGCGCATGGCGCTGTGGCTCGGTGGCGACGACGTCGCGTGTCTCCATTCGTGATCGGGCGCACACACGAAGGCAGGCCGCATCCGGCTGCCAAAGGGCGATGACGATATGGCCGTGAAGCAACTCGCGGACGATCTCTGGCTGATACCCGGTCTGGTGAATGTCTACATTCTCGCCACCGACGACGGACTGGCCGTGCTCGACACCGGCTTTCCCGGCCGCGCGCCGAAGATTCTCGATGCCGTCCGAGCGATCGGCAAGATGCCCGCCGACGTACGGCACCTGCTGCTTACCCACTGTCATCCCGATCATATCGGCAGCGCCGCCGCCCTTCGGCGCGCGACCGGCGCAACCGTCTGGGCCCATCCGCTCGACGCACCACGGATGGAGGCGGGCATGACCATGCGCGAGCCGATGTGCGCCTCGCCCGGACTGCGCAATCGCATCCTCGTTCGGATTCTTTCGGGAAAGGTCACGACCGTCGAGCCGATAAAGGTCGATCGGCTGCTAGAGGATGGCGACCGCCCGGATTTCGCGCCGGATCTGCGGGCGATCCACGTCCCCGGACATTGCCGGGGGCAACTTGCCTTCCTCTGGGAGCGGCACGGCGGTGTGCTGTTTCCGGCCGACGCCTGCGTCAATCGCCGCGGCCTCACGTTCGCCGTCGCGACCGAAGAACCTGAACTGGCGCTCGCCAGTCTCGCGAACCTCGCGACACTCAATTTCGACAAGGTCTGCGTGATGCATGGCAAGCCGATCATGCAAGGCGGCGCCGAGCAGTTCCGGCGCACCGAGTTCAATACTTTCAAGAATAAAGGGGCTTAGCGATGGCTTGCATCTCAACCGCGCTGATCGTCGGCGGCAGCATCGCGGGAATGAACGCCGCGATCGCGCTGGCCAAACAAGGTGTCAGGGTCGATCTCGTCGAACTGTCGCATGAGCCGCTGGGCGCATCGCTGGCCTTCTCGGGTCGCGCGGCGGAAACGCTGGTCGAACTGGGCATTTATGACGAAGTCCATGCGACCGGTCGGCCAGCCCTGCCAGGCAACACGTCGACCTCGATCCGCAACCCCATGACCGGCGAGATCATCAACCCCGGCCCACAGCGGCCGACGTGGCCCGGCGCAGTCGATGCGATCGGCGTGTACCGCCCGGTCTTTCTCCGGATCGCCGAGGCCTCAGCCGAGAAACTGGGCGTGCGCATCCGTAAGGGCGTCACCTATGCCGGCTTCGAGGACGGTGCGGAGGGCGTCGATGTCACGTTCACCGATGGCGAAACCGGACGCTACGATTTGATGATCGCCGCAGACGGCATCAGCTCGAAGACCCGCGAGCTGATCTTCCCCGATGCGCCCAAGCCCAAATTCGCCGGCCAGCTCAGCATTCGCTGGATGTGCCCCGGCGAGCCGATCCGGGACGAGGGCTGGTACGTGTCCCCTCTCGGCCGGCTTGGCTTTTATCATTTGCCGCAAGGCATGGTGTATATTCCCGCAGTCATCAACGTGCCCGAATGGCGCTGGTTCTCTGACGAGGATGTGCGTGCGACCTTCACGGCGTTGCTTGATTCGATGGCGGCCCCGGCAATCAAGGAGATGCGCGCCCGGCTGACCGACACGTCCAAGCTGATCGGCCGTCCCTTCGAATGGATCCTTCTGGAGCGCCCGTGGTACAAGGGGCGTGTCCTGCTGATCGGCGATGCCGCGCATGCCACCAGTGCCCATATGGGCATGGGTGGCGGGATGGCGCTAGAAGATGCCGTCGTGCTCGGCCAGTCGATCGGCGCGGCCGAGACGCTGCCCGAGGCACTCGAGGCCTTCATGGAGCGCCGCTTCGAGCGCGTGAAGCTTGTCGTCGAGACCAGCGTGAAGCTTGGCCAGCTCGAGCAGCAAAAGGCACCGCCCGCGGAAAATACGGCGCTGCTTACCAAGGCCTTCGCGGCATTGGGCCAGCCATACTGATGACCGACGCCGTCCACGCTGACGTGCTGATCGTCGGTGCGGGTCCCGTTGGGCTTGCCGCCGCGATCGAGCTGGGGACGCGCGGCGTTCGCGTGTTGCTGGTCGAGCGCAACGCGCGCGTCGGCGTGGCTCCTCGCGCCAAGACGACCAACGTGCGGACCCGCACCCATTTTCGTCGCTGGGGCATCGCCGACCAGCTTGCGGCCGAATCGCCCTTCGGCGTCGAATATCCGAACAACATGGTGTTCGTCACCCGTCTGGCCGGACTGGAACTCGCCCGGTTCGAAGACGCGTTCAACGCGTCACCCGCGCGTTCGCCGCTTTATCCCGAACATGCGCAGTGGATTCCGCAGTACACCCTCGAGAAGGTAATGCTCGACAAGGCCCGGTCCCTGGCCACCGTGGAGATAAGGTTCGATACCGATTTCGTCTCGGCGGAGCAGGACGAGAAACACGTCATCTCGGCGTTGCAGACCAGTGCCGGCAAGGCGTTTTGCGTCACGTCGCGCTACCTGATCGGCGCTGACGGCGCACGAAGCCGCATACGCGAACTGATCGGTGCGAAAATGGAAGGCCGCCATGGCCTCTCGCATCACTACAACATCATCTTCCGGGCGCCGGGGCTGGCGGAGGCGCACGCGCATGGTCCGGCCGTGATCTACTGGCAGATCGGCAGGGACGGGTTCAGCGCGATCAGCCCGATGGACCAGGGCGATATCTGGGCCTTTGCGCCGGGCGGCGCCAAGCCGGGCGAGAGGCTGTCGGACGAAGCGGCCGTGGCGCTGATCCGGAATCGAACCGGAGTCGACCTGCCCTATGAGATCCTGAGCACCGACACGTGGAGCGCGAGCGAGCTCCTTGCCGACCGCTATGCCGACCGGCGCATCATCCTCGCCGGGGATGCGTGCCATCTCCACCCGCCCGCCGGCGGATACGGCATGAACATGGGCGTCGGCGACGGTGTCGACCTGGGATGGAAGATCGCCGCCACGCTGCAAGGCTGGGGCGGGCCGGAACTCGTCAACAGTTACGAAGCGGAGCGTCGGCCGGTCCATCGGGCGGTGATCGACGAGGCCATGGCGAACTATGCCATCTATGTCGCGCCGCCGCCCGCGGAGATCGAGGACGATACGCCTCAGGGGGCGGCGATCCGCGCTACGGTCGGCAGCGCGATCCAGGCATCCAAGGGGCGCGAGTTCAACACGCTCGGCACGGTGCTTGGCCTGTGCTACAACGATTCGCCGATCGTCGAGACCGATGGCACCCCGCCAGCGGCGCACGACAGCGAGGTCTACCGCCCCGAGGCGCGGCCGGGCTGCCTTGCCCCGCACGCCTGGCTGGCGGATGGCCGGTCGCTCTACGATCTGTTCGGTGACGGTTTCGCGCTGGTCGCCGCTGCGGACGCCGACCCGCAACAGATCGAATCGGCACGCGAGGACGCACGGTCGCTGGGGGTGCCGCTGACGGTCGTCCAGCCGGCCGAAATTGCCATTGCCCAGCTCTACGAGGCCGATCTGACGCTCGTGCGCCCCGATCAGCACGTCGCCTGGCGGGGCGACCGCTGGACCGGCGCGCTGCCGCGGGCGACGGGAAGAGTCGCGAGCAGCGCCGCATGACTTCGCGCCTCTCGACCCGGCGCGCCGTGCCCGAACTCGATCTTGATCTGTTCGGTGACGACAGCCTGCGCGCGCCCTTCGCGGATTATCGCCAGCTTCGGGATGCGGGCGCCGTCGTCCGTCTCCATCGCCCCGATACCTATGCCATCGGCCGCTTTGCGGAGGTTCAGGCGGCGCTCCGCGACGCGGGCAGGCTGATAAGCGGCGAGGGGGTGGGCTTCGGCGCCGCCTTCAACGCGCCCCGGGGCATGAACGTGTTGCAGTCCGACGGCGACCTTCATCGCCGGTTGCGCGCCACGGTCACGCGTCCATTATCGCCGGCGCGTCTTCGCGAGGTACGCCCGGACTTGAAGGCGATGATCGTGGCGCGCGTGAAAGCGTTGACGGGCCAGGGGCAGTTCGACGCCATGACCAGCCTGGCGGCATTCCTGCCCGTCGAAGCCGTATCGCACTTTGTCGGCCTGCCGGAAGTTGGGCGCGAGCATATGCTCGAATGGGCAGCGGCGGCATTCAACCTGATCGGGCCCGATCAGGATCCCGCCGACATCGTGCGCCTTCAGGGGGTCGTCGCCTTTCTCGCGAGCCTGAGCGAAGAGACGGTGCGCGCCGGGAGCTGGGCGGGTGAATTGTTCGCCGCGGCGCGGTCGGGGCGCTTGTCGATGCCGGAGGCGATGGCCGCCATCAGCGCCTATATCATTCCCAGCCTGGACACGACGATCCTGGCCAAGGGCCATCTGCTTCACAATCTCGCGCGCGATCCTGAAGGTTGGGCGCTGCTCAGGCAACGGCCCGAGCTCATTCCGTCGGCGGTTCTCGAAAGCGTCCGCCGGGATTCGGTGATCCGCTGGTTCTCGCGCATCGCCGCCGAAGACTATGCCGTCGAAGGCGTTGTCATCCCCAAAGGCGCACGGGTGATGCTGCTCTATGGCTCCGCCAATCGGGACGAGCGGCACTACCCCGATCCGGACCGCTTCGATCTGACGCGTGACGCGCGAGATCACCTCGCCTGGGGCACCGGCCCGCACATGTGCGCGGGTATGCATCTCGCCCGGATCGAGATGGAAGTCCTGCTCGAAGCGCTCATCGAGGCGGACGTCACGCCGGTGAGCGGCGAACCGGTCATGGGGACCAATCGCGGCCTGTTCGGCTTCGCGGAGCTGCCATTCCGGCTCGAAGGCCGAATCCCCGACGCTCCTCGTTCAATCCGCAATTCCTGAATTTGGTGGAGGCAATCAATGTCTGAAAAATCATCGGTCATCGCCAGGGCGGTCGAATTGGAATCGGTGCGCTTCTCAGCACCCGACCTGCCGAGGATGCGCGCATTCCTGGAAGACTTCGGCTTGGTCGCGATCGACGATCTGGGCGACGGCGTTCTCCGCATGCGAGGCGCTGGCGACGCGCCCTTTCTGCATGAGACGGTCGCGGGCGAACCTGGCTTCGTCAATCTGGCTATTCGTGTGCGCGGCATCGATGATCTTGAGGCGCTCGCCGCGGCGGAGGGCGTAACGGTCGAGCCGTCGCCGGGCGGTGGGCAGCGGGCGCTGCTGAAGGATCCCGATGGATTTCAGATCGAAGCGGTCGCGGAGCGCCCGAGGGTGTCCGCGCTCCCCTCCGCTCAGAGCAATCCCTGGAACATCGCCGCGCGCCGCGAGCGCCCGGGCGAAGCAAAGCGGATCGCCGTGCGGCCAGCGCATGTCGTGCGGCTCGGCCATGTCGTTCTCGGCGTCTCGGACATGGCGAAGACGTGGCGCTGGTGGCAAAGCCGGTTCGGCTTGCTCGTGTCGGACGAGGTCCGGGCGCCCAATGGCGATCTCGCCGCGCTGTTCATCCGCTGCGACCGCGGCGATGAACCGGTCGATCACCACACTCTCAACTTTGCCTCGATCCCGGGCGTCCCGCCGAAATTCCATCATGCCGCCTTCGAGGTCGCCGATTTCGACGATTTGATGGCTGGCAGCCATCATCTCGAAGCCAAGGGACACCGACACGATTGGGGCGTTGGGCGCCACATCCTCGGCAGCCAGGTGTTCGACTATTGGCGCGATCCCTGGGGCCACCGCGTCGAGCATTGGACCGATGGCGACCTGTTCGACGCGAACGCGCCCGTCAATGTTGCCGATCTGCCGACGATGCTAGGGCATCAATGGGGGCCGGCTGCTCCGGCGGATTTTGCATCTTAGGGTCGGGACTATCAACGGCGACGGCCGCTGTTCCAGCGGTCGTCGTCGGCGCCGCGCGCAGTCGCGATACGGACGGCAAGTCCGATTTCAGCGTGGGGGGCGATACCGTCCCCCCCGCGCGAGGCGTCGGGCACGCCGCTGCCGGGCGGGATAATCGACACGCTCGCCGCGCCCGGATCGGCCAGCAGCATCGCCGCGAACGATCCCGGCCCGCTCCCCGAGAACGCGAGGATCCGCAGGTCGCCAAGCGGACCGCTCACGCCGCCAGATCCTTCAGCCTCACTGCCGGATCGGCGAGCCGGGCGGGGCGACTGGCTGTCGACAATCGCTGCGAGCGCGCCGCGTTGCGCGACTGGGCCGACGCCGATGGTCACATCGCCGCAAGAGGCGATCGCCCATCTCCGCGGCAACGGCGACGCTTGGCACTATCCGCGGTGCGCACGGCAAGCGGGACGTGGCGCGACGCCTCCCGTCGGCATCGTCAGGGGGTGCCCCAGAACCCGGCCGCCGGCGGCGTCAGCACGCCGTCGACGCCCTCGACCCCGCCGGCGCGGTCGGATGCCAGCCACAGCGGGCCGTCGAGGTCGACGAAACCCGATTCGGCGGCGACCACCATTCCCGGCGCGATCGACAGCGAGGTCGAGATCATGCTGCCGGTCATCACCCCAAAGCCGACGCGCCGCGCCGCGGTCGCCAGCGCCAGCGCGCCGGTCAGGCCGCCGGTCTTGTCGAGCTTGATGTTGATCACCTGATATTTGCCGGCGAGCGTCGACACATCGTCGGCGACATGCGCCGATTCGTCCGCCGCGATCGGCGTGACCGACGCAAACCCCGACAGCCCTTCATCCTCTCCGGCCGGCAGCGGCTGTTCGAGCAGGTCGATGCGCAGTTCCGCCAGCAGCGGCTGGAGCGATTCGACCTCCGCCATCGTCCAGCTTTCATTGGGATCGACGATGACGCGCGGGCCGGGTGCCGCTTCGCGCACCGCGCGGATCCGCACCGCCGCATCGTCGCGATCTACCTTGATCTTGATCAGCGGCGCATGGGCGAGCGCGCGTGCGGCCGCGCGCATCGCGTCGGGCGTGTCGAGGCTGACCGTCATCGCGGTCGGCGTAGGCCCGATCGGACGGCGGCCGAGCAGGTTGGTGACGCTGCGCCCCGCCAGCTTCGCCTCCAGATCCCAAAGCGCGCAGTCGATCGCGTTGCGCGCGGCGCCGGCCGGCATCGCCGCCTGCAATTCCTCGCGGCTGATGCCTCCGGCAATCGCATCGCGCATCCCTTCGATCGCGGTCAGCGTCTGCGCGATCGATTCGCCGTAGCGCGGATAGGGCGCGCCCTCGCCGCGGCCGGTCACGCCGTTCGCGGCGATCTCGACGGTCACCACCTCGGCCACGGTCCGGACCCCGCGCGAGATGCGAAAGGGGGTCGCTAGCGCGAAGGATTCGCTGCGGGCGCTGAGGGTGCGAAGCATTGCTCGATCCAGTCGATGATGGGGTCCACGCCAAGGGCGAACGGGTCGGTGCACGGCAAGCCGAGCGCATCCGAGGTCTGCGCGCACAGCCGTTCGGCCTCGGCGCGCGGCAGCTTGGACGTGTTGAGCGCCACACCGACCGCGCGCACATCGGCATTGGTCAGTCGGGCGAGGCGAAGGTTCAGCTCCAGCGTCTCGGCCAGGCCCGGCATCGGATAATGCGGCAGCCCGCGCATGTGCGGTCGCACCGGATCGTGGCACAGCACCAGCGCGTCCGGCTGGGCCCCGTGGAGCAGGCCGGTCGACACGCCGGCGAACGACGGATGGAACAGCGAGCCCTGTCCCTCGATCAGGTCCCAGCCATCGTCGTCGCGTGCGGGGGAGAGTTGCTCGATCGCGCCGGAGATGAAATCCGCGACCACCGCGTCGAGCGGCACGCCGCTGCCGGCGATGAGGATGCCGGTCTGGCCGGTCGGGCGGAAATCGGCCGCCATCCCGCGTTCGCGCATCCCGCGTTCCAGGCACAGCGTGGTGTACATCTTGCCGACCGAGCAGTCGGTCCCGACGGTGAGCAGCCGCTTGCCCGCGCGCGGCTTGCCGTTGCCGACGGGAATGCCCGGCGCCGGATCGCGCACGTCATGGAGCGTCCTGCCGTGCTGCGCGGCGGCGGCGACCAGCGCCGGCGTGTCGCGAAGCCGCTGGTGCAGGCCCGAGGCGATGTCGAGCCCGGCCTCGATCGCGGCGGTCGCATCGCGCACGATGGCCTCGTCGAGCTTGCCGCCGGCATTGGCGATGCCGAGCACGAGCGTGCGGGCGCCCGCCGCACGGGCTTCGGCGAAGCCCATGCGCGGCAGGCCGAGGGTCAGCGTCGATTCGTCATGGCGGAACTCGCCGATGCAATCGGCGCGGCGAAAGACGGCCAGGCCGCGCGAGGTCTTGATGTCAGCCTCGTCGTTGGTGCGGCCGAGGTAGAGGAGGTAGGGGCTGGAGATCATGCTGCTTCTCGATTCTGGGATGTCGGTATCTATGTCGTGGCGGCAGGCGGGCGGCAGTGGAGAAACAGGCCGGACCCCATAACGCCGGATTATGGCCCGGCGGGCGGCGGGGCCGCAGGGGCCGCCGCGTTTCGCCGCCGCACGATCTCCACGATCCGGTCGACCGGCATGCGTTCCACCGTGCCCTGGAAACCCGCGACCGTCTCGGCGGCGAACAGCGAATTGATCACCGCCTCTTCGGTCGCCTCGGTCACCGCCTGGAACAGCGGGGTCATCTGGTCATTGCCGAGATCGGGGTAGTTCGCCACCGCCGCGCGCCGTTCGGCGGTGCGCCGCACGGCGGGACTGGTCGAAAAGGCGACGGCATAGTCGCCCGATCCATTGGTCATCGGCGAACCGGTCCGTCCGATCCCGATGAAGGCGCGCCGCGCCAGCCGTTCGAGATTGCGGTCGGACAGCGGGGCGTCGGTCGCGATCACGATCATCACCGATCCGTCGCCGCTGCCGCCCGACAATTCGTCCTTGAGCAGATAGCGCCCCAGCATCTGGCCGATCGGCGCGCCGGCGACGGTCAGCACACCGCCATAGTTGCTCTGCACCAGCACGCCGACGGTAAAGCCGCCGAGGCGCGCGGGCAGCCGGCGCGAGCTGGTGCCGATGCCGCCCTTGAACCCGAACGCGACCGTGCCCGTCCCGGCGCCGACCGCCCCCTCGCGCACCGGCCCGGTCGCCGCGCTATCGATCGCTTCGGCCGCCAACGCCTTGGTGACCCGCCGTGCGCGGATGTCGTTGAGCACCGAGTCATTGGTCTCGCCGACCACCGCATTGACCGAACGGACCGCCTCGTTGCCGGGCCGGGCGAGCGTCCATTCGATCGCGGCGGCCGCCGCCTCGGGCACCGACAGCGTATTGGTGAGCATGATCGGCGTCTCGATCTCGCCAAGCTCGCGCACCTGGGTGGTGCCCATCAGCTTGCCGAAGCCGTTGCCGACCGCGATCGCCGCGGGCACCTTGTCCTGGAACAGGTTGCCGCCGTGCGGCAACACCGCCGTGACGCCGGTGTGGATCCGTGCGCCTTCGACCAGCGTCGCATGACCGACGCGGACGCCGGCGACGTCGGTGATCGCGTTGCCCGGTCCGGGCGCGAGGATCCCGATGACGATGCCACGGTCGCGCGGCCGCCGCGCCGGGCTTTCGCCGGATCGGGCGGCGGCGGCGTCGATCGTCAGCGTCGCCATCGCCATGCCCAGCAGCGCCATGCGGCTGATCGACTTGCTGGTCCATGTCATCGCGTTCGCCGCGCCCCCGGTTCGGTCGTTCATGGTGTCGCGGCCGATTGTGGCCACGACCCGAGGCTAGTGGAAGGGGGAGGCGCGATCCTATCGAAAGCGGGCACCAGGTCATAATGCTTAGCTATGGGTTTCCGCCGAACTGGCGCCGCCCGAGCGGCGCGGGCGCGTCGGAATATGCACTTTGGTTATGGGTTGTCGATCAAATGCTTCGCCGCCGACCTTGGCAGCGTTGACCGATCGTGAGAGATTTCGCGCAACTGATTTTGAGACCAAGGCATTCGGTGAATACCGATGCGTCCCGACAGGAAAGCAGGGAGTACGGATGCGCCTTCGGCAAATCGAAGTCTTCCACGCCGTCTATGCCAACGGCTCTATCAGCGGCGCGGCCCGCGCGCTCAACGTGTCGCAGCCGGCCGCGAGCCGCGTCCTGCGGCACACCGAAAGCCAGCTCGGCATCACGTTGTTTCAGCTCGTGCGCGGGCGGCTGGTCCCGACCGATGAGGCGCACGCGCTGTTCCGCGAGGTCGATGAAGTCTATGGCCGCATCTCTTCGCTGCGCCAGACGGCGCGCAACATGCGCGGCGGCGGTGCCGGGCATCTGCGTATCGGCGCGGTTCCTTCGCTCGCGCTCGAGATCGTGCCCGCCGCGATCGCCCGGTTCCACGCGCATCATCCAGACGTTACGTTCGAGATCCAGACGCTGCATCACGACGCCATGGTCCAGTCGCTGTACGAACGGGTCTCCGATCTGGCGATCGGCTATGATCCCACGCCCAACCCGCGCATGGAACTGCGTCAGCTCGACACTGCGGAGATGGTGCTGATCTCACGCGCGGGCACGGTGAGCTCATCCGCCGATCCGCTGCCGCTCTCCGACCTCGATGGCCGGGACATCGTCCGCATGGCGACCAACGGGCCGGCGGGCGACGTCGCCGCCGAGGCGCTGGCGCGCGAAGACGTGTCGGTACGCGAGGTCGCCTCGGTCGGCACCTATTATGTCGCCGCCTCGCTGGTCCGCCACGGCTGCGCGGCGGCGCTGGTCGACGAGTTCACCGCGAGCGCGGCCTGTGCCGAGGGGCTGGACGTCCATCGGCTCGCGCCGGCGGTTCGGTTCGGCGTCTATGTCGCATGGTTGGAGGGGCGTCCGCTGTCGATCCTCGCCGACCGCTTCGTCACCCAGTTGAGCGACATCATGCATGCTCGCGCGCCGATCAGCATATCCTGAGCGATGCGCGGGCTTCACAGGAAAGGTTCGACCATGATTGAGGGCCGGTTCGTCCGCCTACGCGCTTGGGGTGCGACGCTGCGTGCCGGCCTGCTCGCGGTCGCGCTGACCACGGCTGCGGGATGCGCGACGCAGCCTGTGCGCCCGGCGGCGCAGGCGGCGACGCCGATCCAGCACCAGGTGTTCGTGGCGGCGGCGCACCCGCTCGCCGCCGACGCCGGTCTGGACGTGCTGCGCAAGGGCGGCGACGCGGTCGATGCGGCGATCGCCATCCAGGCGATGCTCAGCCTGGTCGAGCCGCAAAGCTCCGGCGTCGGCGGCGGCGCGTTCATGGTGCGCTATGACGCCGCGACCAGGGCGGTCGACGTCTACGACGGTCGCGAGACCGCGCCGCGCGGCGCGACGCCCGACATGTTCATGGGCGACGATGGCAACCCCTTGCCGTTGCAGACGGTGGTGACGTCCGGCCGGGCGACCGGCGTTCCCGGCGCGGTACGGATGCTGGCGATGGCGCATGAGCGCCACGGCGCGCTGCCCTGGCGCGACCTGTTCGCCACGACGGAGCGGACGGCGGAGAATGGTTTTCCGGTCAGCGAAAGGACGGTCAAGATGATCGCGCTGTCGGGCACAAAGGCCACCGCGCCCGATCTGGTCGCCTATTTCCGCAACGACCAGGGCCAGCCGATCAAGCCCGGCGAGACGCTGCGCAACCCCGCCTATGCCGCGTTTCTGCGCCGGCTGGCGGCGCAGGGACCGGACGCGCTCTATCGCGGCGAGACCGCGCGGCGCATCGTCGCGCGCGTGCACGAAGGCGAGCTGCCCAGTGCGATGACCGAGCAGGATCTCGCCGACTACCGCCCGATCGCACGCGCCGCGCTGTGCAATGGGTATCGCGTCTATATCCTGTGCGCGCCGCCGCCGCCGTCGAGCGCGGTCGGGCTGTTCGAGCTGATGGGAATGATCGAGCGCACCGACATCGGCACGCGCGGCCCGAACGATCCGGTCGCCTGGGTGCGCTTCGCCGAGGCGAGCCGGCTGATGTACGCCGATCGTGACGCCTATGTCGGCGACGTGCCCGACGTGCCGGTTCAGGGGATGCTCGCGCCCGACTATATCGCCGCGCGCGCCGCGCTGATCGGCGACCGCGTCGGCCCGGCGCCGGCCGCGGGCCGCCCGGCGGGCGCGGTGGTGGCGCAGGCGGATGCCACGAACGAGGTCGGCGGCACCTCGCACTTCGTGGTGATCGACGCGCGCGGCAACGCCGTGTCGATGACGACGACGGTCGAGAGTTTCTTCGGCACCGGGCGGATGGTCGACGGTTTCTTCCTCAACAACCAGATGACCGATTTCTCGTTCGTGCCGCGCGGCCCCAATGCGATCGGTCCGGGCAAGCGGCCGCGCTCGTCGATGGCGCCGACCGTGATCCTGCGCGCCGACCGCACGCTGGCCGGCGCGATCGGCTCACCGGGCGGCAACGCGATCCTCGGCTATGTCGGCAAGGCGTTGACCGGCATGATCGAATGGAACCTGCCGGTGGCGCAGGCGCTCGCCTTGCCCAACCTGATCGCGCGCGGCGATTCGATCACCGGCGAGGGCGAGAATTTCGACGCCGGGCTTGCCGCGGGCATGGCGGCGCACGGTCTGGTGATCAAGGGATCGGCCGGCGAAAGCTCCGGCCTGCAGGGGGTGCTGATCCGCGACGGCCGCTTCGACGGCGGCGCCGACCCGCGCCGCGACGGGGTGGCGCGCAGCGAGACGGTCACGCTGCCCGCCGACCGGCGCTGAGCGCGCCGCGCTTCAGGATCGCTTCGCATTCCGCGCCGATCGCCGACCGACGTTGCGGCGACGGCTACCGCTCGCGTCAGGGACGGTCGGGCAGCGGTGGTTCAGGGCGATCGTCGTTCCCGGATATCGGCGGTCGATGCGCCCCTTTTTGTGTTTCATCCAGCGCCGCAGGAGACCCTTCGCTCGCGGCTCCGGGTCCCGGCTTTTCGCCGGGATGACGCAGCGAGACGGTCACGCTTGAGTTCGCAGGCGATTCCACCTGCTTGGAAAACGCGCGAGGGTCAGGACGCCGGGGTCAGCACCGTGCGCGTGCGCATCGCGGCGGTGACGGCGCTGCGGCTGAACGGCATCGGCTGCATCTCCCCGGCCACCCACGGCGCATAGAGATCGCGATAATGCGGCGAGGCGGGGTCGGCCGACTGTCCGGGCAGGTTGAGATAGACGCTGCTGTCCCAATTGCCGACGTCGATCACCTGGAGGTAGCTCGCCCCGCCGCTCACGCGATAATTGCCGCCGGCGGGCCAGCGCGCCTCCACCGTGAACGAATCCCCGCCCGATTCACCGCCCTCGATCGGGGGAAAGGCGGCGGCGATCGCCGGTACGCGCGACGCGAGGGGATGGACGATCCGCACCTTGTGCAGCGTCCCCCAGCGCCACTGGCGCGGGTCCGCCCCCAGCCGTCTCCCGGCATCCGTCCACGCCGCGCCCAGCGTTTCCGACATCAGCCGGTCGCGCAACGCGGTGCGCGCCGCGGGCGTCGCGCCAAAGCGGGCGTCGGGCGCGCGCATCAGCGTGAGCAACACTTCGGCGTCGAGCGTCGTGATCAACGCGCGCGCCGTCGCCGGGACGATCGCATCGAGAATGCTCTTGCCCAGCATCGTCCACCATAGTTCGAACACCACGGCGGCGGCGCTGTCGGCGGTGACCTGGCAATCCCATCCGCGCAGCAGCTCGGCGGCCGCCTTGCCGTTGCCGTCGAGCGCCGATGGAATCAGCGGAATCAGGTTGCGCGCGGGGATCGAGACGAGATCGTGCTGGAGCGCGACGCTGTCCGCGACTTTATGCTTCGGCTGGCGCTCCAGCACCTCCGCGATGCGATCGTAGCGATAGGTCGGGCGAAAGGAAAAGCCCGGCGGCGTCGCGAAATCGGCGGGCAGGTTGTTCTGGTTCGCGCTGGCGAACCAGCCCTTTGCCGGGTTGTAGGCGTTCGGCAGCTTCTCCGCGCCGTGCACCCCGGTCCAGTCGTAGCGGCCGTCGCCGGGGACCGGCAGCAAGCCGAAATTGTCGCCGCGCCGCTCGGCGACATGCCCGATCACCTGCCAGCCGTGATTGCCGTCGATGTCGGCATAGTGGAAATTGGTCGGCGACGGGTGGAGCTTGAACGCCTCCTTCAGCCCGTTCCAGTCGCGAGCGAGATTGATCGCGATCATCGCGAAGGAATCGCTGTGGCCGGGCTGCATCGTCACGCTGGCCACCGCGGTCGCGCGACGGCGCGCCGGATCGTGGAGCATGACCGGGCCGTGGACCGAATAGCGCAGGCGCCGCCGCTGCGGCGCGCCGCCCTTCACCGCGATCACCTCCTCATGGACGTCGAACGCTTTCCAGCCGCCGGCGTGGCGATAACGCTCGGGATCGGCGGGATCCAGTTCGAGGATGAACAGGTCGCTCTGGTCGTTGTGCGAATTGGTGCGCCCGAACGCGAAGCGATCGGTGTGGCCCTGCATGATGCCGGGCAGGCCGGGCGCGCCGCCGCCGATCACGTCGAGCCCGGGCGCGGTCAGGTGGGCGACATGGCGCGGCGGGTTGCCGCCGATGCCCAGATGCGGGTCGTTGGCGAGGATCGGTCGCCCGGTCGCGGTGCGCGACGGCCCCACCGTCCAGGCGTTCGACCCGGCATTGGACGTCTCGACCTGCACCTGTTCGCGGTCGCGCACCGGTGTCGGCGTCGCGCCGAACGGCAGCCCGCCGTCGAGCGTGGCGAACAGGCCGAGATCGGCTTCGCTCACCGCGCCGACGTCCAGCCCCTCGGGCACGCGCAGCGTGCCGGCGGGCCGCAGCGGCGCGGTCAGTTCGTCGAGTTCGAGCAGACCCGCCGCCGCGAGCCGCGCGCGGCGGACCTCGTTATCGAGGTTGCCGACGCTCGCGCCGCGCGCGAGGACGAGGTCGCGGACGGTCCAGCGCAGCGGCTGCGCGCCCAGGATACGATATTCCGCCGGCAGCAGCGACGGATCCGCGATCACCTCGTCGATCCGCGCGTTGATCCCCGCGACATAGCCCGCCGCGCAGGCGAGCACTTCGGCCGGCACCCGCGCCAGCTCGGCGTCGAGGTCGCCGCGGAAATGGAACAGCCGCTCCATATGGTCGTGATCGACGAAAGCCGCGCCATAGGCTTCCGCCAGCCGCCCCATCTCACGGCGATGGCCCAGGTCGACGGCGAACAGGCGATCGCGGGCGACGATATAGCCCTGGCCGAAGAAGGCGTCGGGCTTGTTGCCCGCCCGGATGTGAGGAACGCCGAAACGGTCCTCGATGATCTCGATCGACCCCGTCGCCCCCCGCACGCTCAGGGTCCGCGTTACGGCCGATTCCGGCAAGCGGCCGAACGCCGGCGCGCACGCCAGCAAGGCGGACGAACTCGCCAGAACGGTACGCCGGCTCAGTTTCATGGTGTCCTCCCCCTGTTTCGACCGGTTCCGGCATGCCGGCCCGGGGAGTGGATTCTAAGCCGACGGGACATGCCATCAGGCTATACCAAGGGTTAGCCTGCCTATGCGCTAAAGGTATCGAACCGCGCTGCCACGGCGCGTTTATCGCCAAAAAAGCCATTATTATCAATTTGATATGGTTTTCCGGTAGCGCGCCGGGCCTGTTTGGGCTCAGCTTGACACCACCGCCCCTCGCCGGAAACGTTATACCAACGACGGAGCCGTTCGTCGGATCAATGGGGGAAGGGGCAGGTCGCATTAATCCTCCACGCATCGTTAAGCGAGCGAAGAGCCGGTCGGTCCGATGCGCGCTTCGTACAGCGATGAATGACGGAAGGATGAGGCGGTCCGGCCTTGGTCGTGTGCCGTTCCCAGCGGCGATTTCAACGTGTTCTTGGGGCAGGGGATCAAACATGCAATTCGCGTCAAATACCGTTCGTCGGGCCAAATATCCGGTGATGTGCGCCAGCGCGCTCGCCATCGCGCTGGCCGGCCTCGCGCCCGGCGCCGCCGCCCAGACCAGCGAGGCGACGGCGGATCAGGCCAAGGACGCCGCCGGCGTCGATATCGTCGTGACCGGTACGCGCGTCATCCGTGACGGCTTCCAGGCGCCGACCCCGCTCACCGTTCTGACCGAAGAGCAGCTCCAGGACGAATCGCCGACCAACAACCTTGCCGACTTCCTCAACCAGATTCCGTCGGTGGCGGGCAGCACGCGCCTGTCGAACTCGCGCCTCAACCTCAGCGACGGCAGCGCCGGATTGAACACCGTCAACCTGCGCAATCTGGGGTCGATCCGCACGCTGGCGCTGATAGACGGCCGTCGCTCGGTCGCATCGTCGGTGGAAGGCTTTGTGGACATCAACACCTTTCCGCAGGGGCTGGTTAAGAGCGTCGAGATCGTCACCGGCGGTGCGTCGGCGGCCTATGGTTCGGACGCGGTCGCGGGCGTCATCAACTTCATCCTCGACAAGAAATATACCGGGCTGAAGGCATCGGGCGACGTCGGCGTCACCGACAAGGGCGACGGCTTCAACTATTCGGGCGACCTTTCGTTCGGCAGGGCGTTCGCGGGTGGCCGCGGCCATATCCTGTTGAGCGGCGAGATCACCCACCGCGACGGCATCTTCGAGGTCGATCGCGACTGGAACCAGCTCGGCTATCGCACGATCACCAATCTCAACGCCAGCGCGGCCAACGGTCAGCCGGCCAATCTGGTCCGCTGGCAGGGTGGCTCGTCGAACCTGCTTCCCGGCGGCATCATCAACGCGTCGACCTCGGTCGCCGGATCGGGCGTCCCCGCCAACAGCCTGCGCGGACTCTATTTCGGCCCGGGCGGATCGGTGAATCAATATGACTATGGCATCGGCGGCAGCACGACCGTGATCTACGGCGGCGACTGGGCGCTGTCCGACACCAGCCGCCGCATCGGCCTCGACCCGCAGGAGGACCGTTACGGCGTGTTCGGCCGCGCCAGCTTCGAGCTGGCGCCGTGGATCGAGGTGTTCGGCGAAGTCGCGTACAACTGGCAGAAGACACTGTTCAGCGCCGGCATGCAGCAGTCGACGAGCGGCGCCTCGGTTACCTACAAGGCCGACAACGCATTCCTCATCAACACGCTCGGTGCCCAGCGATTGCAAGGGATCAGCCAGGTGACGATCGGCACGACGTCGGTCGACCTGCCGTATCGCGAGAGCGCCAACCAGCGCGACACGCAACGTTACGTGCTGGGTGCCGGCGGCGATATCCAGCTGTTCGGCAACCGCGCGGTGTGGGGCGTCTACGGCCAATATGGTGAGACCAACACCCACGAGCAGCTGCGCAACATCATGATCAACGATCGGATGGGCCTGGCGGTCGACGCGGTGTTCGCGCCCGCCGGCAACGCCGCGGGCGTGCCGGCCGGCACGATCGTCTGCCGCTCGACGCTGACCAATCCGAGCAACGGCTGCGTGCCGCTCAACCGGCTCGGCATCGGCGTGGCCAGCCAGGAGGCGATCGACTGGGTGCTGGGCGATCCGTATCGCGACCAGAAATTCCAGCAGACGGTGTTCGGCTTCAACCTGTCGACCACGCCGTTCGCCACCTGGGCGGGCGACGTCAGCGTCGCGCTTGGCGGCGAATACCGCAACGAAGAGGTATCGGGCTATGTCCCGCCCGAATATCAGAGCGGCTTTTCGGTGGGCAACTACCTGCCGACCTTCGGCAGCTACAATGTGAAGGAGGCCTATCTCGAGACCGTGATCCCGCTCGGGCTCGGCATCGAGTTCAACGGCGCGGTGCGCGGCACCGACTATTCGACGTCGGGCTATGTGACGACGTGGAAGGCCGGCGGCACGTGGCAGCCGATCCCGGACATCCGCCTGCGCGCCAGCATCTCTCGCGACATCCGCGCGCCCAACCTCAACGAGCTGTTCCAGGCGGGCACATCGCGCAGCGATACGCTGACCGATCGCCGCACCAACCCGCCGCGCCAGGCGGTGAGCTTCCGCGAGATCACCACCGGCAACCTCAACCTGCGGCCGGAAAAGGCCAATTCGCTGACGGTGGGCGGCGTGTTGCAGCCGCGCTTCATCCCCGGCTTCTCCTTCTCGGCCGACTATTTCCGCATCTCGTTGAAGGACAAGATCGGCCAGTATTTCGCGCAGGACATCATCAACCGCTGCGCGGAGGGGTTGCAGGAATTCTGCGATGCGTTCGAACCCGATCCGACCGGCGCGCGCGAACTGTTCTTCCGCGCCAGCTATTTCAACTTTTCCCGCCAGATCGTGCGCGGCCTCGATTTCGAGACCTCCTATCGCCGGCCGGTGAGCTGGCTGGCCGGCCCGGAGAGCAACGTCACCCTGCGCGGCGTCGCCACCCGCTACATCGACAATATCATCGATACCGGCGTGGCGGGCGTGATCCCGGTCAACACGGTCGGCGCGAACAGCGGCGGCACCCCGAAGTGGATCTTCCGCGCCTCGGCAAGCCTCGACACGCCGTCGTTCCGGCTGACGGCGGTCGGTCGCGGGGTGAGCGCGGGCACCTTGTCGAATTCCTATGTGGTCTGCCAGACGGGATGCCCGGCGACCAGCACCCAGGCGCCGACGATCGACTACAACCACGCCTCGGGCCTGTTCTATGCCGATCTCAACCTGACGGCGAAGATCGGCAGCGACGGACGCCAGGAGCTTTTCTTCAACGTCACCAACCTGTTCGATCGCTGGCCGATGCTGCTGCCCGAAGGCGGCACCTCGGCCAACACCACCTATTCGGACCTGCTCGGCCGCGCGTTTCGCGTCGGTTTCCGTCTGCGGACCCGATAGGCGTTCGATCCGGCCGCGGGCGTCACGGCGACGTCCCGCGGCCGCGTTCTCGCGGGTCGGCGTGGGCCGGCTGGGCTGACACGCCGGCCGCGTCGGCGGCTCGATCCGTAGGCACGGCGTGGGCGGAGCGATTCCGCCGCTCAGAAACGGCGACAGGCGACGGCGGCGACCAGCCGAAGGTCGTGCCGACGCAGGCGTCGATCTGGTCCTACCTGCGCGAACAGAGCTTCCACGCCATCGCACCGACGCTGACGGTCGCCGACGATATCGCCGACGGCGCCGCCAGGATATCCGGCACCACCGTCAGCCGACGCCTGCTGGGCGCGGCGGCGGTCGGGCATCTCAATCGCAAGATGGCGGATGCGGCGCGGGATTTCACGGCAGCGCGGCGATCAGATCGCCATATTCGGCCTCGATCGCCGCGGCGACCTGTCGATAGCCCTGCTCGGTGAACCGGACCCAGCTTCGCCTGCCGTCCGCGTCGTCCTTCACGAGCATGAGGACGCCGGCTTTCCGCAAACGATGAATGTGCCGCAGCGCGGACGACTCGGGCGCGCCGCTCGCCACGCAGGCGCTGTACATCGACACCGGCTGCCGCGTGCACGTCAGCACGAACAGATCGAGCGTGATGAGCCATTCGACATCGCCGTGCTTGAGCGCCGGCAAACGCTCCACCCGCCGGCGCGCCGCGCGCAGGCAATGGCTGGCGTAGGCGACCAGGCCCGCGCCCTCTTCCGGTGCGCCCTCGTCCCATGCGCCGTCGTGCCGCGCGGAATCGGGCGGGGGCGCGGCCTCCGCGATCGCCCGGCGTTGTCCGGCGCCGCCGTCTAGCGGTTCGGTGCGCGCGCCTTCCTTGCGCGCGCCTCTTCCACGGTCCCCACCAGCATGAACGCCAGGATCGGGAACGCCCAGAACGGCTGGCTGAGCACGTAGGTCTCCGCCGATATCCGGTCCAGGATCGCCGGCCCATGGGCCAGAAGCCCGCATAATTGTCCCGCCGCCGCCCATATCGGCCAAGCCTTTGCGCTATGGCGTGCGATGACGACCAGCGCGACGAGCCACAGCGCGTCGACGATCATCACGCCCCAATTGGGACCATGCCAGCGCGTGCCGTACGAAGAGACGAACATCGTCGCGGCCGACGCCGCCAGATAGCCGACGGCGACGTGGCGTTCGGTTCGACCGCCCAGCACCAGTGCCAGGGCGCACACGACCGTCATGGTCAGGATGAACAAGACGAGGCCGGCGAACAGGATCAGCATCAGCCTAGAGAAGATCGCCGCATCGTGATGTCAACGATCGCGTCGGCTAGGCCGCGCGTGCCCGCAATGCGGCCGGTCCGTCCTTGTTCGGCACGCAGCCGATATCCACCGGCTCCAGCCCCAGGTCATCGCGGACAACCGACAGCGCTTCGTGGCAACGCACCGCTTCGTCGCGCGCCTCGATCAGCAGCCCGATCCAGCGGCCGGCGCTGCGAACCGCGACATGGCCGGCGTCGTGGGCGATGCCCGTCTCGATCCGCCCGCTCACGATCGAATCGAGCAATTTCGCACCGTCCGAAATCGCCTTGTCGACACCCCTCTCCGCCGGGATCAACGTGCGCATGATCTTCCTGCCGGCCGCGAACGGGCCGGTCGGTATATGCGAAACGGTCATGAATGGTCTCTCCGATTCGGCGCGCGGCCGAGCTGTCAATCAGGAGGGAAGGCGCCACTCCCCGAACATGCGAATGGCGAGAGCGTATAGTGCGAAGGCCGCCAGCATCACGGATGCGGCCACCATGATCTGGCCGATGACGCCGAAATAGCCGACCTCGTCGATACGGTCCCTTCCCCCGGTGAACGGCGGCCACCAAGCGAACCGCCGCATCGGTGGATGATCGACAGCGACGCTTGGCTCAACGTCGGAAATACCCGATCCAGATTTTCTGGACAGCATCCCCTCCTCGATCAGCAGGCGGACCGCGGAATGCCGGTCGGCGACCCCCAGCTTGCGCACCGCGCGCGCGATATAGGTGTCGACCGTGCCGGGCTGCAGGCCCAGCTCATACCCGATCTGCTTCGATCGCTTGAGGTCCGCGACACCCTGCAGGCAGGCGAGCTCCTGCTCCGTGAGGTGGGGTATGGGCGAATCGCTCACGACCCGCCCCCGTTCGCCAAGCTGATATCCCATCCCGCACCCGCAGATGCGGCGCTGACGCAGAGTTGACCGGCGACGCTCATACGCGCGGGGATATGGCCAATACGGTGCAATTGGAACCCGCGATTGATACGATGGGACTTTGGCGTCCCGCCGCGCGGTATATTCTTGCCGGTTGTCCGGTTGTCCGGTTGTCCGGTTGTCCGGTTGTCCGGTTGTCCGGTTGTCCGGTTGTCCGGCTGTCCGGTTCGCCGGATCTGCCTTTGATCGCGACAGCGGTGCACGCGAGCCGTGCCATCGGCCCGGAGGAGATGCCCGTGCGCCTTGCGCGCCGCCTTTCGGCGTGGCCGGCCGAGATGCATCGGCACCCAATGGCGGAATCGCTGTCGGAAGACGCATGCGGCTTCCGACAGCTTTCCTCTTATCCGACGGAGCACCTCCAGCAGATCAGGCGGCCATCCTCATCGTCGACGCGCTCTCCCACTTCGACAAACCCGTTACGCGACAACACGCGCTGCGAGGCGACGTTCGTCGGGCTTGTTTCCGCCGTGAGCGCGATCACGTTCGGCGCACGCCTCGCCCATGAAACAACTTCGCCGATCGCACGCCCGGCAATGCCGCGATTTTGCCGACTGGGGGCTATTCCATAGCCGATGTCGATGACGCCATCGATCGGTGCCCGCGTAACGGAACACAGACCGACGATCTCATCGTCCTCCACGATGAGCCAGGAAGCCGGCAAGAACGTCGCCCGGACGTTCGATGCTACGTCTGCCAACATCTGGAGAACTTCTGGCGGTGCGAGGGGCGTGTCGGCCAGTTTGAATGCGCGCGGCGCATCGCCGCGAAGCAGCAAGGTATAATCCTCGCCTGTCGTCTCTACGATCATTGTTTCTCTCGATTGAAGGGATGCGTGCAAATCACGCTCATCCGCTTCAGCCGATCAGTTCGGCATGCCTCGTGCACACGTCGCCGCTCGGCCGCTGAAGCGGGCGGATACGGGCAGGGTGAACAAAGGCGATCTCCTGTTGGCAGTAGGGATCGTGGGCGTGCGGCGCCCGATTGTAAAGGGCTCGAAACTGGCGCGCCCGAAGAGAGCGACTTCGAACCCGTCAGGGTTCGCAAGCGCGAACGCGCGCCCGAGCTTGTGCGAGGACAGCCAAGCGGGCAGATGCCCGCGCCGGCGCTTGAGGCAACAAATGGCGCACCCGACATAGCGAAGATGGGCACCGCGATCATTGGGAAATATCTGTGCAGCTGGGCGGATAACATCCACTTTTCGCCCCAATCGACGCCATTGAGGCTTCACTCCAACGCCGAAGGCGGCTGTTCTTTCAGCCAGCGACCCAAATTCGGAACTCATCTGCGGCTGATGCGGAGGCCGTCCATCTGGTCATTCCGATCCTAGAATCGCATCGATATTTGCCGTCTGCGCTCTTAGAGATTTTCGAATCGCAATGCAGCGTTCGGTATTGTGGTTCTCTGACAAGGTCTTGCGACTCTTGTGAGCATAGTCGTTGCGTAGTTTATTCAGTGGGATCTCGTCACCTTCAATATCGGCAAACTTTTTCAGCTCAGCGAGATAATCTTCGACGTGTCCCGAGGTGTCGAGGATTTTGCGGGTGAGCCGCCATCTGGTGTAGGTGTCATACGTCGCTGTCAGAAACTTTTCCGTCAAATGGGTGCCTAAACTTTCCGCGTCCGACGGGAAGGCATCGGCTTTCTTTTTTGCGGCCTTAGCCCTCTCATCCACGATCTCTTTCAGGTATTTTGCGACATCAACCTGCTGAACTTCGGTCAGCTTGGGCCATACCTTCAGATAGATCTCGTAGAATTGGGTATCGATTTCGGACACGCCCTCCATCAAAAGCCCGCGCACCTGTTTCACCGTTTGCTCGCGGTTCAAAAGGCTGCCGACGACACTCTTGACCTTCTGAATGAGCGCGGCCCGGTTCGCTATATACACGCCATCCAGCTGCGCATCTCGCACGGCCTCGTGAAGATCGCTCACACTGCTCGATGAATAGAAGATAACCGGGAGGTAGATGTGGTCAGTTTCTCGGATGAGGCGAACGAGCTGGTCGCCTTGCAAGCCGACCATATTATAATCCACCATCAGCAGGTCCAGGTCCGGATCCTTTAGATGATGCTCTAGCCGCTCCTTGATCGACCCATCCTCGGTCGCCTCGACGAAAGTTATATCGGCCCGGATGCCAGATTCCTCAAGGAAGTCCCGCACGTCCGCCTGATCAGTGTCGGTGCTTTTTGGTTCATCATCGATCCAGAGGATATTATAAGCAGTTTTCATGCTTTGAATTCCATTCGGACTGTAGCGCCAACGCCGTCGGCGCCGCTCGAGATGGATATCTTGCCCTGCAGTTCGTCGACAATTTGCTTGGCATGACTCAACCCGATGCCCGAGCCTGATGTGTTGGTTATTCCCTTTTCAAACAGCTCATCGGGCGAGAAGCGATCGGTTAGGCCGCTACCGTTATCGGCGAATTCCAGAACAACATTTTTGCCGCTGCTATATGTCCTGACAACGAGCTTTTTGGCGCCCGCCTTGCCGGCATTGTCGACCAGATTGTCGACGAGCATGGTTAATTCTATCGGTCGGAAGGACCGGACAAGCTGGCAGTGCTCAGGATTTTCATACGTCGTTCGCAGATTCCAACCGAGACCGACATCTTTGAAATTCTCGAGATACTCATCCACGAACTGCAGCATGTCGTTTCGCACGCGGTTCGTCGATATGTCGAAATCTGCTTTCGACGCCAATTTCGAAACGTTCTGGATTTTCTCGATCTCAAACAGGCTCGCCTCGATGACATCGAAGAGATCCGCTTTCGAGTAATTCGCCTCATTCGCTCTGTAGCGTCGGACAACGCGATCCATTCTCTTTAGGAGGGCCCCAGCGACAAGCCCAATCTGGTGATGCAGCTGAATAATTCGGGTTTGGTCGGCCGTGCTTTCGAACTGAGCAAAGATCCTTTTCCGCTGCTCGGATTCGAGCTGCTTTTCGACCTGACCGACCTTCAATTCGAGTCCGCGGTTGGTGCGGTTCTTTTGGGCCAGCTCCTTTGCCTGACGGCTAATGAAGCGCGAAAGATCCCGCTTTTCGGCCGGTCGCAGCTTGTCGATCGGCGTGCCGTCAAACCGCTCTTCAAGCGTCTCGACCAGATCATCATAATCCTGGGATTCTTGATCGGCGAGTGACGACAAATATTTCAAATTGATGTCGATGTCGACGATATGGCTCTGCGGAGATCTGATCGTTACAACGGAATCAATCGTCTCCAGAACTGGCTTCTCGCCCTGGAGATATTGATAGTTGCCCGCGAGTAGCTCCTCGTCATTATCTTCGCCGATCGTGCGGTCGATCCTGTCCCAGTCCAGACCATCAACGACGAACTTCTCAAGCTTCCTCATAGCCTTATGGAATAGGCCGTAGACGAGTTCATCGTCGAATGAACTGGCGATGGTCTGGCTGTCCGTGGCAAGCTCTCGGAACGCTGTATTGCGCTTCAGGCCTTCTCTGCTCGACACGGGTTCGAACTTCTCATCCGTGTCGGTAATTTGGATGAAGCCGACTAGCTCGCGCAAACCGAAGAAGCGACGCTGACCCTGGGCTTTACGCTTATCGATGCCCAGCCAATCGTCTCCGATGGAGCCGTAAGGGAACACGCGGAAACTGTTCAGGAACAGAAAGACCGAACCATATTCTACGGACCGATACCCCGTGCGCCTTTTGAAGAAGGCCTTGGCGGGCTGGTTGAGGTAAAAAAGCGTCAGCTTGATGTTGCGCAATTCCGAGTAAGGATTTTTCTCCGTGCTTTTGAACAGGAAATCGCCGTCATGGCGCAACTCAAACGTGATGAACTTTCCCTCGGCATCGACGTCGGCCTGAATCGACGACGCGCGAAAATCGAGTTCCTCAAAAATCTTGTTCTCAATCGGACCGTTTAGCGGATGCTTCGGGCCATATTTCCAATGAGAGAAGTTGACCGAAAACTCGTTGTCCGGATCAATGATAAAGCGCTCAAGTTCCTTCCGAAGCGAACGCAGGCGATCGGCATCCCACTCGCTGCGCAATCCTCGGATCGTGAGGACGGTCCCATGGGCAGCCCGCTCAGGGCCCATCGCCTGTCGAAATTCCTCTAGCGTGGGTTCGTTAGCAAATAGGTCGATACTGCCAATCTCTTGATCGCGCCCATCAACTTCGAATTTCGTCCAATCGACGTCGAGTTTGACGGGCTTCTGACCGTCCTTCCTCGTCATGATCTGCAGCGTTGTGCCCAGACGGTCGCAGGAGAAACGGCCAATCCCCTTGCTACCCGCATAGGCGCCGACCGATGGGGCAGAGTTTTTCTTCTCTGAGTAGGCGATGTTGAGCCATTTATGCTCGATGTCATCGAGCGTCATGCCGTGCCCGTTATCGGAGATCACCAACTCGCTTGCTTCGCTGGACCCGAACTGTCGAAACTCGATCCAGACACCGAAGGCGCCCGCATCTTTCGAGTTTTTGATAAGCTCGATAATCGCAATGTCGTCGCTGATGATAAGCCCGCGACCGACAATGTCCTTGAGTCTGGCATGCGCGCTGAACTTCAGGGGTGGGAGCTCACTCATGGGATGCTATCTCAAGTAGCGTTTCGCCAATTGCTTCGGCGAGAAGCGGCGGCACAGCGTTTCCGACCTGCGTATATCGTGGGCACTCTTTCTTTCGACGATGGCCGCCGGTCGTATATTTCCCTTTGAAGCTGAACCAGTCGGGGAAGGTTTGAAGCCGGGCGTTCTCCCGCACCGTCAAGATCCTCGGCTCGCCATAGTGGATCATGTCGTCCGGAAGGGTGGTGACAGTCCGCGCGAGCATGTCTGGATGCAAGGGGGTCAAGCACTGTTTCTTGGTGCTGAACTTTTCCCGGTTTTCAGGGGACAGCGAGCGACCGCGCGGACATTGCTCTAGAATACGCGAGAACCGCGCGACGATCTCGGGCGTGTGGTTGGGAAGCCGCAAGCTGTCCGGTGCAAAGCTCGGAGTCACACCAGTCCGCATGAGCTGCTGAAATGTGCTCAGGGGGCCGCTGCCATCATAGCAAACCTGCTTGAATCGTTGATCATCCGGATAGTCGATCAACGCCCCACGCAGAGTTTCCAAGTCGCCGATTGCCTCGCGCACACCAACCTTATGGCCATTGAGTGATCGACGGTCACGAAATGCGCGAATGTTGCTCGTCAGAACCTTCAGCGGATCACTTTCGCAACCATCCTGATCTTTGCGAATGCACACCATGATGAAGCGTTTCCGCATCTGCGGAACGCCAAATTTGGAGGTGTCGATGAGCTCAGAATAAACCTCGTATCCGAACTCCCCAAGCGAGGCCAATTGCAGGGCAACCCGTTGAGAATAGGGCATCTCGTCCTCGGCAAACGGGTGTTGGAAGCCGCGGACATTCTCAAGTAGGAGATACTTCGGCTCTATCAGCCGAACGATCTCAATATATTCCTCGGTAAGACGGTTGCGCGGATCATCATTGCTCCGCAGGCCTGCCATTGAGAAGCCCTGACAAGGCGGGCCACCCGCGATCAGATCGACCTGCCCCTTGAGCGCCTTGAGCTGTGTCCGATAGTTTTCGAGTAGGTGCGATGTCGTCATGGCTTCGCATGGAAGCCATTCTGGCCACGAAAATTGGTAGCGCCCCCCGGTTTCACAAAGATTTGCGCTAAACGTGGAAAAGGCGTCCTCTGACTTTTCGATCGAGAACAGGCCATTCCAGCCCGCCATGAGCAGCCCCAGCGAAAGGCCGCCGCAGCCGGAAAACAAATCGATGAATGTCTTCGAGCTTGGCGATGGCGCATCAGGGGCCGTCGGTTCGACGCTCATTGAGACACCAACTCGTCTGCGTCGAGGCTCCGATCCAATTGTCGACCAAGCGCTGCGGCGATCTTGTGAAGTGTTAGCTCTGACACCGCGCCGCCCCGTTCAGCTTTAGCGACGGTCGCTCGATCCAGATCTGCGAGCCTCGCGAATTGGTTCTGCGAAAGCTTCGCCTCCAAGCGCAGGCTTTTGATTTTGCTCATCATAATCCACTTCCCGGCACCCACGGCGTGGACACGCGCTTCTCAACCCCGCACGAAACATACGCATAAATCAGCATAAGTCAGCATAATTCAGCAACAGCGATCGCCTCTTTGACGCCGAAATCGACCTGATTGACGTCCACATATTCCCGGAAGGGGAGCGTTCGGTCATGCAAGGTCCGGCACCTTGGGCCTTCAGTGATTATTCGGCTCATGACGGGCCCGGCGGGGCTGATCGTCCGCGTTCGGCCGCCTGACCCCATTCACTGTCGACGCGGAGCACAAGTCGAGTTGAGGAGGACCCTAAGTTCCCTAATGGTGACGTGGCTGCGACACCTTTGCTCTGCTGTTTGACCTCGGCGGCATCGCGCTGAATGAATCGCGCTAAATCCTGCGCGGTTTTGCGGTCGACATTGCGCCATGAACTTTTTGAAATGCGGCCAGCTCTCAACGGGAAGCGCATGTCGTGGTTGCCGCAGCCGCTAAACTGCTAGTCAGTTACTCGCACGATCTCGATCGCTTGACGCATCCTCTCGCTGGGGCGATGATCCAAGCATGGCTCAGGGAATGATCCGCGAACAGATTTCGGGCGCAGTCTGCGCCGTGGAGTCGCACGCCTTTAATCCTTACCCTCACGCCGGTGCTGCGCCATAGTCGGATAACTCGAAAACCGACCGTGACCGCAGCCCCGTCGAGCCCCTCGATGGGGCTTTTTCATACCCGGAAACACCCATGCTTCTGACCATCACGACCACGCATCGTCCCGCGACCGATCTGGGCTTCTTGCTGATGAAACACCCGGACAACGTGCACGCGGTCGAACTCAGCTTCGGCAAAGCGACGCTGTTCTACCCTGAAGCGACCGAAGATCGGTGCACCGCCGCGATCACGCTTGAGGTCGATGCCGTCGAGTTGGTGCGGGGCAAGGGCAGCATTGAAGACCAGTATGTCAACGATCGGCCCTACGCTGCATCGTCGTTGCTGTCGGTTGCGCTCGCCAAGCTGCTCGGCACCGCGATGGGTGGACGGTCAAAGCTACGGCAGGAACTGGCCGATCAGGAAATACCGCTGGAAGCTATGATCACGCCGCTGCCTGCGCGCGGCGCGGCCGATCTGCTCACTACGCTGTTCGAGCCGCTCGGATATTTGGTCAAGGCAGACCCTATCCCGCTCGACCCGGCACACCCCGAATGGGGCGACAGCCCCTACGTGTCGCTGAAGCTCAGTGGTCAGGTGCGCTTGGCGACGCTGCTGACGCATCTGTTCGTGCTGATCCCGGTGCTGGACAACAGCAAGCACTATTACGTGGGTGAGGCGGAAGTCGAAAAGCTACTGCGGAAGGGTGAGGGCTGGCTTGAGGCGCACCCGGCCCGCGAATTGATCGTGCGGCGCTACCTGCGCGGCTTCGGCGGATTGGTGCGTAAGGCGAATGCCCAACTCGATGAGCGTGTTGAGGCCGAGGATGCCGAGGAACACGCGCAGCGCGATTCTGCCGAGGAAGCCATTGAGAAGCCGATCCGGTTGAATGATCAGCGAATGGAGCGTGTGGCCGAGTTGATTCGCGAACTCGGAGCAGTGAGCGTGCTTGACCTCGGCTGCGGCGAAGGCCGGCTGTTGCGTGAACTGCTGAAAGTGCCGGGCCTGACCAAGATCACCGGGGTCGAGGTCGCACCGCGCGTACTCGCCGGCGCTGGCGACCGGCTTAAGCTCGATCACATGCCCGATATGAAGCGCCAGCGGATCGAACTGCTTCAGGGCTCGCTCGTCTATCGAGACGATCGGCTCAAGGGCTTCGACGCCGCCGCGGTGATCGAGGTGATCGAGCACATGGAGGCTGAGCGCCTGCCGGCGTTCGAGGCCGCAATCTTCGGCCATGCCAAGCCGGGTGCGATCATCGTCACCACGCCGAACCGCGAATACAACACGCTGTTCGAGGGAATGAAGCCTGACGCCATGCGCCATCCCGACCATCGCTTCGAGTGGACCCGCGCCGAGTTCCGCCATTGGGCGGAAAGCGTGGGCCTCGCGCATGGCTATGCGGTGCGGTTCGACGGGATCGGGAACGAGGATGCGACCCATGGGCATCCGACCCAGATGGCCGTCTTCACTCGCGCCGAGGAACTGAAGGTGGCGGCATGAAGATCGAAATCCCTGAGTTCGCGCTGGTGCTGCTCGTCGGTGCTTCCGGCAGTGGAAAGTCGAGCTTCGCCGCCAAACATTTCCTGCCGACCGAAGTCATATCATCGGACAGGATGCGGGGCTGGGTCGCTGATGACGAGACCGATCAAAGTGCAACCGGCGATGCGTTCGACGTGCTGCACTACGTAGTGGAGAAGCGCCTGAAGGGACGGCGCTTCACGGTGATCGACGCGACCAATGTCCAGCCGGAGTCCCGCAAAGGGCTGATTGCGCTTGCCCGAAAATGGCATGCGCTGGCGGTCGCCATCGTGTTCGATCTGCCCGAGGCGATCGCCATCGAGCGCAACGCAACCCGACCGGATCGCCAGTTCGGCGCGGGGCCGGTGCGCCGCCACGCGCAAGCGCTCAAGCGCTCGCTTGGTGGCATGAACCGCGAAGGCATCCGCTACGTCCACCGTCTGCGTTCGGTCGAAGATGTTGATGCGGTCGAGATCACGCGCACGCGATTGTGGACCGATCGTCGTGACGAAACCGGACCTTTCGACATCATTGGCGACGTGCATGGCTGTGCTGACGAGCTTGAAACACTGCTTGACAAGCTCGGCTATGCGGTGAACTGGGACGGTAAGAATGTGACCGTCACGCCGCCTGAGGGTCGCCGAGCCGTCTTCGTCGGCGATCTCGTCGATCGCGGGCCGCGCTCACCTGATGCCCTACGGATTGCCAAGCACATGACCGATGCCGGCACTGGCATCGTCGTGGTCGGCAACCATGACGACAAGCTCAAGCGGCACTTGGATGGCCGCAACGTAAAACTGAGCCACGGTCTCGCGGAGACAGTCGAGCAACTTGCGGCTGAGCCGCCTGAGTTCGCGGCAGAGATGCGCAAATGGCTCGACGGCCTGATCAGCCATTATGTGCTCGATGGCGGCAAGCTGGTCGTTGCCCATGCCGGTCTCAAGGAAGAGATGCACGGCCGCGCCTCGGGAGCGGTGCGCAGCTTCTGCATGTATGGCGAGACGACCGGCGAGATCGACGAGTTCGGCCTGCCGGTGCGATGGGACTGGGCGGCCGATTATAAGGGCAAGGCGAAGGTCGTTTACGGCCACACGCCGGTTGTGGACGCCAATTGGGTCAACGGCACGCTTTGCATCGACACGGGCTGTGTCTTCGGTGGCAAGCTGACGGCGCTGCGCTATCCCGAACTCGATCTGGTCGATGTGCCGGCCCAGCGAACTTACTACGAACCGATCCGTCCGCTGGCGTCGCCCGCGGCGGATACCGGCATGGCGCCGAACCAGCTCAATCTGGCCGATGTGCTTGGTAAGCAGGTCATCGAGACGCGCCACTATCACCATGTTACGGTGCGCGAGGACAACGCCGCGGCCGCGCTCGAGGTAATGAGCCGATACGCGGTCGACCCTCGCTGGCTCATCCATCTGCCGCCGACGATGTCGCCGGCTGAGACCAGTGCCATGGACGGCTGGCTGGAGCGCCCCGAGGAAGCCTTTGCCTATTACGGCAGCAAGGGTGTGAAGACGCTCGTCGCCGAGGAGAAGCACATGGGTTCGCGCGGCCTTGTGCTGCTCGCGCGGACACAGGAGGTCGCGGCCAAGCGTTTCGGCGTCCACGATGGTGCGCGCGGCGTGGTCGTCACGCGCACTGGCCGGCGCTTCTTCAACGATGCCGAACTCGAAGCGTCAGCTCTACACCGGATCGATCAGTCGATGGAGGCTTCTGGCCTGTGGTCTGAGCTTGCCACCGACTGGGTGCTCTGGGACGCCGAGATATTGCCATGGAGCATGAAGGCCGGCTCGCTGGTGCGCGGGCAATATGCTGCGGTCGGGTCTGCTGCCGTGGCGGGCCTGAGCGCGCTGTCTGACGTGCTCGCCGCCGCCCAGGCACGCGGCGTGCCGATCAACGAACTGGCCGCCTCGACCAGCGCCAGCCTGGAAGATGCGACCCGCTATCGTGCCGCCTATAACCGTTACGTTGCGCCCTTCGCCGGGATCGAGGATCTGCGTATCGCCCCGTTTCATCTGCTCGCCAGCGAGGGTGCGGTCCATGACGACAAGGATCACCTTTGGCACATGGCTGCGGCACATCGATTAGCCGAGACTGATCCCGGATTATTGTTGGCGACAAAATATCGCCGGGTCGATCTCGACGATCCTGCCCAGGTAGCCGACGCTATCGCCTGGTGGGAAGCGATGACCGCCGAGGGAGGCGAAGGCATGGTGGTCAAACCCCTCGGCTTCGTGGCGCGTGGGCAGAAGGGATTGCTCCAGCCGGCCATTAAGTGCCGCGGTCGGGAGTATCTGCGTATCATTTACGGCCCTCATTATGACCGGCCCGAAAATCTGGAGCGACTCAAAAAGCGCGGCTTGAGTCACAAGCGCTCCATGGCGCTACGCGAGTTCGCTCTGGGTCTGGAAGCACTGCATCGCTTCGTTGAGCATTCACCGCTGACGCGTGTGCATCAGGCTGTGTTCGGCGTGTTGGCGATGGAAACCGAGCCCGTGGACCCCCGGCTGTAACGACGCAAGACCGCCTGCTTCTGGCTGTAGTAGCTGGAAGTGGACGGTCCGCGTTCTGTTCGAGACAAGCATCGAGCAGACCGTATCACGCTTGATCGCGGCCACGCGGCACGGAACCGATACGTCTCATCGGCCAGCCTGGGGCAATTGCGAACGATTGTTCGATTCTATAAATTTTCGGCATGTCTCGGAAATCTGGCCGCACCGCGGAACAAACGCGCGATGACGTTTCCGATGCAACACGCACCGTGTTGGTGAAGCACGGCCTGCGCGCAGTATCTGCCGCCGCGGTTGGTGAATTGGCGGGCGTCGCTGCTAGCACGGCGCTCGACAAGGGGACTGTGGATGATCTGCTTGCCCGAATGACCGTGTCGGCGTTCATGCCGCTGCTTGACGCGTTCGGCGAAGCCGGATCGACGAACGGCTGGCTAGTTGAGGCAGAGCATAGTGTGCTGAAGATCCTCCGGGCGGATCCGACGCTACCACTGGCGGTGACCCAGACCTGTGGCCTGGCGGGCGAACCACCCCGCAAGCCGGGGCATCTCAACCATTTCACCAGCCTGTATCGTGATGTCGCCAAGCAACTCGCTGCGGCGTTCGCCCGTGATCGCGAGGATTGTGATGCGGTCGAAGCCGGGAAGCGGCTGCTGCGATTCTATATGAGCGCGGCGCTACACCTCTCGGTTTGGCCAAATGCCACCGATGATGAAGTAATCAAAATCGCTGGATGACCGAGCCAGTCAGCGGGCAAGTCGGGCTTCAGGGATTACATCGATCAGGTAGAACGTCCGCTCGAAGGAGTCCGCGTCGCCAGTATCATCGCCGATCCGGCGCTGCGGTCGTTCGCGCAAGAACACCAGCGCCTTGTCTATCGACGGGTTGCCGGCGTTTCTCACCCGGTATGCCAGCGATTTGTCCGGTTCGGACGCGGTCTTGTCGTGCAAGACCTCGCGCCGATAGAGATAGAGTAGATCGCGCGCATGGCCCCGCCAGCCGGAGGACAGATCGCCCGCAGCGAACGGTGGCATTGCCATACCGTCGCGCGGCGCGGGTCGTGTAGCATCCCTGACTGGATAGACTTCGCCTACCAGTCGCTCGATCCATGCCTCGGCTTGCAGATAGCGCAGAATGCTGACCGCCGCGGCCTGCACATGCGACAGACCACTGAACCACAGTCCGGGAAAATGCGCCTCTAGTTCGTTGGCGGTGATGGGCTGTTCGAGGATCGCGCGCACGCGATCGTCGGCGCAGCCGCGCACGTCGCGTATGAATTCGACAAGCCGATCGAGCGCCGCGCGGTCGGTGCCGAGCCCGACCACCAGCACATTCAGGTCATGCTTGACGGCTCCGCCAAGAATGCGCGCGTGTGCATCGTCGGGAATATCTTCCGGCAGCACGCGTGGGAAATACGGATGCGCTTCCTCGTCGGTCGTCACGTACTCTGCGATCAGCATCCGCAAGAGCAGCAGATATGGCTTGAGATCGTTGGCGATGCGCTCGGGCTTGATCTCGATCTGGTTTGTGCTGATGAGGGCGCCGAGCGGTTTGGCAGCGGCGGCCCGGCCCCGGGCCAGAATGAGCTGGAGGTCGTGGCAGCACCAGATCAGCCCCTGCCGCGCTATAAGCCTCAGGATTTCGTCAGTGTCCAAATTGCCCTGATGCCCCGTCTGCCGGACGAGCTTGAGCGCGTCGCCATGCCGGCCGGTGACGATAGCAGCATAGATGTCCGGGGCAGCGATCGACAGATGCCATAAGCGATCGACATGGGCATGCAGAAATGCAGTGGCTTCATTAATGGCTATCGGTTCGATCCCCCGAATATCGCGGCGGGAAGCGAGACACCTGGGCCAGCCCGCGACCACATAGGCGATCAGCTCGCGGTTGCCGCTGCGCACAATCATCCGCTCGCACAGCGCCAGAAGATCGTCGCGCGACCCTGGGATCAGCGCATCAGGAAGCGGCAGCTCCTTGTGATCGAGCAAGCCGATCGGCAGGCTCGACAGATCCTTCAGGTTCGGATCGAAAATCCGCAGATCATGATCGGCCGGATCGCCAATACCCTCGCGATACGCTGCGATCAGACCGTTGATCAGATTGCGCAGCGTGTCGACGTCCGGCAGGCCCGCATCCTTCAGCACAGACGTTAGCTCGGTGAAATCGCTCATCACCGTGGTGCGTCCGCGCGACGCTGCCTTGTGCTGGTTGTAGGTCTGACGCGCTTGCGCCGACATCCGCAACCGCTGTTCCTTCTTCGAGAGAGTGACGTGACCTTTCACAGCGATGCGCGCTCCCGCTCGATGGCGGCCGCCAATTTGGCGGCGCAAGCATTAACTTCGCCTTGCAGCGCGGCCGCACGCTTGTAATGCGCAAGGCCGGTGCGCTGGGCCGCCTGCTCGGCGGTGCAGGCGTCGAGCGCCTGATCGCGCTCTTTCACGAGTTGCTGCAGCTGCTCATAGGCTGCGTCGATATCGACGATCTCGTCCATGATCACGCGCACCATTCCAGCGGGGTAGCCGGCACCGCCCACCAGTTCGGGTTGCCGCCCTGCTCATAAATCCAGTCGAACGCTTCTCCGCGCGTGGCGAGCGCCGGCTCAGGGATCTGACGCCAGACGCAGATACGCAGGATCAGGTTCGCCTGATCGTCGGTGATTTCATCGCGGCGCCAGCGCTCCTTCGGACCAGTCCGGCCAGAGATAATGAACGAGGTGACCGCCGCATCGTAGAGCGCGGCACCATGCAGCCAGCCGAGATGCACGCCCCACTGACGACACCAGTCGAACCGCGCACTATCGTCGAATACCCTGTCGACAAGATCGGCCAGCGGGGCATCACCGATCTCAGTTTGTGCCTCGGCCAGCCATGCAAGCATCTGTGCGGGGTTGCCGAGCAGGCCAGTCAACGCGATCGTGTCCAGGCGCTCGAACCCCAGCATGCTCAGCGACCCGCCGAGCGTATAGCGTGCAGCGTCACGGTTCCGGCGCTTCGGCCCGGCGCGTGCTTGACGGCGCAATTCGGGGAGGGTCTCCTCGATCACGCCCAGGTCGCGCTCCAGCGCCGCCGCCGTGCGGTCGATGGCGGCCATAAGTGCCGCGAAGTCGGTGTCGTATGCCATGGCGAAGACGTGGCGCTGCGGCGCACACCGCACGTCCAACCTACCCCCAAGACGCAATTGTCAGCAGCAAGATCGCCACCCCACGGCGGGGTAGGTTGGGTCACCACAGACCAGAGAGAACCCAGATGAAGGTAGAGGGGGTGGTGCGCGATAAAGTGTTGTTTGCGGCCTTGGCCCACAACACCCGCGTAGCGACCACCCCCTCTCATGTTTTGGAAAGGTAGGATGGACGTCGGCTACGCAGCGCTGAAACAACGGTCGATCGCGGTGGCGGATGCCATCGCCGCCGAACGCAGCGCGCGCAACCTGTCCAGCCGGCGAAAAGCGATCGATCGCGCCGATGAGCGTGACAAAACCCGAGACCAGCTCGACAAGAAGCGCCGCGATGACCGTGAGGCGGAGGTCGCGCGGCGGCGCATCCGGGTCAAGGTCGAGCGGCATGACCGGCCGAAGTATCGCGGCTCAACCCCGCGCAAGCTCTACCACCGGCAGCTCGACAAAATGCTAATGGGCACGACCGGGTTGACCGACGCGCGGGGGCCGGACCGGTTATATTCGATCCATTATGCGTTCACGGCGCGCGGGTTCGCATCGCGCAAGGTCCGGCGCTGGCGCAAGGGCGAGGCGGAGCGTGCCGCGCTTTATGGTGTGCGCCATGATGCGCTGGAGGGCGGTGAGCGTGGGTGGTGGTCGAACATCGCCGACGATCGCAATGAACTCGCCGCCCATTATCGCGCCAGCGAGGCGTTGGAAAAACACGATCGCGCCAACGCCAACGTTTACATCAGCGAGGTAATCGCGCTGCCGGCCGAACTGACCGCCCGGCAGCGCCGCCGTGCGGTGCGGCGGATCTGCCGCTGGTTCGAAGCACGTGGGTTGGCCTTCGTTGTTGGCATCCATCTACCCGATGCATCGGGCGACCAGCGCAACTATCACTGCCATATTGTCTACTCACTGCGGCCGTGCCAGCGGACAGCGCCCTATGAATGGGCGTTCGCGCCAGGCAAGCGGAACGACATCAACACGCCCGATGGTATCCGCGGGCGTCGGCTGGCGGTGGTGCGCGCGATCAACGCCACGCTGCACGCCGCCGGTATCGACAAGCGCTACACGCATCTCAGCAACAAGGCGCGCAACATGGCGTCGCCGGTCGAGGGCAAGGACGGGCAAGAGGTAACCTGGGCGCGCCGCCGGCTCGCCGCGATGGAACAGCGGCGCGAGCGGCTGCGTGCTTTGTCTGGTATCGTGGTTGATGTCCGCGACGCGATGGTCGACGGGGTTGCGAAGCTCGACGCCGCGTATCAGGCGATCGACTGGGCACTCGACGATCGGGTGCGCGACACCGCCGTGGCCACCGGCGATGTCCGTCTCGCGGCCATGCGCGAACAGGTCGAGCGGCGGCTCAATCAGGCGCGACAGGTCGTCAGTGCGAACATCGCCGCTGGCGCGATGCAGAATGTCCGGCAACTTGCGACGAACCGGCTGTCCGACATGCGCGACCAGACCAACGATACTCAAAATCGCATGGCGACTGACGCTGTTGCCGCTCACATCCGTGACCGTCTGGCGCGAATCCGGGCAGCGGTGACCGATCACGTGGCGGCGGGCTCGGCGCGAGTCGCAGCGGTGGCGCGACGGATCGATCGGGCGCGTGCGCGCGACGATATCAGCGTCGCGATCATGGAGGTGACCACGGGCGGCGCGCTCGCCTTGCACGACGCGCAAACCACGGTCGGGCAGCGTATGGCGGCTATGGCGGCGGACTTGAGCACTGGCTCGTCATCGCGGGCCGATGCGACGCGCGACGCTGTCCTCCGCCGGCTTGGCGACATCCGCGCGGCGGTCGATCCGCGCTCTCCCGATGCGCGGCAGGTGACGGCGCGACTGTATGCGGCCAAGACGCGTGCGGCCGAACCGACACCTGAATCCAAAGCGATGCAGGCGATCCGCACCTACACGCCGCCAGCGAAACCCGCGCAGGACGAGGGGGTCGAGCGCAACCAAGCGCCGCCCCCTGCAACGACGCCCGAATCCGACCGCATGACGGTCGAACCGCCTGCCGAAACCTTGTCGACCAGCACCGATCATGCTCTGGCCCGCGCCATGGCGGCGGAGCGCGAGCGGGTTGGCCGTGAAGCGGCGTGGAAGCGGCTGGTCAAATCACGCGCGATCGTGACACGTGATGGCGAGCGCTACACCGTCGACATGGTTCTGCTCACCGAGGCCGAGCGCGGACTGCTGGCGCGGGCTGGATTCGCCGACGAATTGCAACAGCGGCTGCAAGTGTTGTTCGCACGGCAGTCTGAAATCTCCGCGCCTGACGCCCATCAAGTCGCTGAAGACCATACTGCTCTCGCGATCCAGCAAGCGCTACAGCGTGGCCAGAAAGCGCGGGAATAAAAAGAAGAGCCGCCCCCCGGGCCCCGAGATAGTCGGAGTGAGGAGGCCTTGAGCCTCCATGGATGTGAAAAATCCCGAAGAGGCTTGACCGTCCAACCGGCCGGTCGATCGCTTCAAGGACACCTACGTTGCCCAACCCAAAGACCGCTACGCCCAAGTCGAAACCCAAGGCCGCCGTTACGCCGAAGCCCGTTACCGCCAACCCGCATTCGTGGCTGGTGATCAACCCCGATCCGGATAACCTCGCCGATAACTTCTTGTATGGTGTGCTCGAACGCGAGCACGAAGGCCGCACCAACAGCGCGGTCGAGTTCACGACCATCAAGCTCCAGCCGACGCCGCCGGTCGATGGCGGCCCCCTGATCACCGCCGAGCGTGCCGAGGTGGCGCTGCCGGTGGATGCCGACGACCGCTACGTCGATCCGTTCGTGCTGGCGGCTGAGGTCGACCGGATGACCGTGGCCGGCAAGCCCGCGCTGCTGTGCTATGTCACGCTCTACTTCCCCAATACGACCCGGCTGCACAACGCGTGGAGCGAAGCGCGGTCGTTCGCGGAGATGCTCGCCCGCGACCATGAGGTAGCGACCATCGTCGCGCTGCACGCCCCGTATCGCTCGGGCTCGGCCAACCCGGTCCATGCCCATCTGCTGATCGTGCCGCGAACGCTGACCGCACTGGGGCTCGGCAAATACCAGCACCTGTTCTGCTTCGCCCGCGGCCAGAAACAACTCGCCCAGCTGTGGGAAGAGCACCGCCAGGCATAATCGAACGCTCGTTCGATTGATCGGGCTGCGGCCGATCAAGCTCGCTCCTAACATCGTCAGCGATACCGACCCGGCTGCGCCGGGCCGGTGTCGCTCGCCCGAAAGATACCCATGACCGATACCGTCTTTTCCACCGATGCCGCGCTCGCCACACGTCTGATCTCGCTGCCGCTCAGCGCCATGAAGGCGCTGGCGGTGATCCCGACCGAACCGATCGCCCACATGCCCGATTGCACTATCAGCGTGCCGGCGGCCAAGCTGCTGGTGGCAGCGACGCCGCGGCCAGCACCCGCGTTTGCCGACACGCTCGAACAGGTCGCCCGCGACCATGACTGTGACGTGCTGCTGATCAGGAGCGGCCCTCACCCTGAAACGATCGACGCGGTCACCGTGGACATCGCGCTCAGGTTTGGCGGCGACGCGCTTGCCGTCACCGACACGCTGTTGTTTCGCCACCCCGATTCCGGGCTGTGGCTGGTGCCGTCAGCCCGCGGGCCGTGTGTCGAACTGACCCCGAAGGGGCTCCGCTTGGAGATGCTGGCGCCGTATCTCGACCTCGACGACCGCTCGGCGGGCTTATGCCGGGCCGCTGCCGAAATCGCCCGTCTGGCACGGCGGCGATCCGGCCCCGGATGAGGGGAAATGCGAATGAAGATGAAGGGTCGATCCCCATGGTGGGGAGGAAAAAGGACCGTTCATGTTCACCGACGATGTTGAGATCGCTACCCGTTACACCCAGGCCGTCGCCAGAATGCTTTTGGGCAAAAAGATGCTCCGGCCCGGGGTCACGCTGCTTGCCGGAGGCCCGGTCAACATCAACAAGAAGATGCACCTTGCTCATATTGCAAAGGACAGCGACTGCGACCTGATCCATTTGACCTTCGACCAGACACCCGACGGTTACGCTATGACCGGCCTACATATCTGCGCGCCGCGTGACATGGTGGTTTACAGCTATAGCGACTGCAAATTGTCGATGATCGGCAACCGCACCATCATCATGCCAGCGCAAGGCCGCGGCCATTTTGTGCTGTCGCCGCGCGAACTGATCCACAAGCCCGCCAAGCCGGATGGTTGGGAAGATGGAGTAACGCGCGCAGACCAGAGGCTGCGTGACCTCGTCGCGCGCGGTGTCGACACTACCGGTCAGATCGTGCTCCACGCCATTGCGCAGGAATAACGAACGATTGTTCGATTGACGGCAGCGCGCCGTGGGCGCGCTGCCGCAGGAATAAACCAGCGACCGGCTTCAAAGAGCCGATCATCGAGATGGATACCTGCAGGCGAACGAGGTGCCGACGAGGCAACGATCAAGACCGCACTGACCAGCCAGATGCACTCGCGGATTTTCCATGGCTAAACTGTTGGGGGTAGGTTGGCGCACTAGCTCGATGCGCGCCTCGATTTACCTTGGGTGTCGAGAGATCTCACGCCTTTTCAGCGAAACGCTTATCCGAGCAATCAGCAGTCGGGCGTGGAAATCCCTGTCCGTGACAGTCTCCCAAAGAAGGTATCGGTTCTGCCGGATGAGCTCCGGATCATCGATCAGTTGCTGGGTGGAGAGATCGCAAAGCTGTTTGAGGAGTAATGAAAGATGCCGAGCTACGCGGGTGCGCGGGTATGTATTTATGGCCGCGTGTCGACAGCCCGGCAGGCGAAGAACGACATATCAATTCCCGACCAGATCGATCGCGGGAGGCAGTGGTGCGAGCAAAACGGTGCCATCGTCGTAGATACCGTGGTCGAACCGGGCGCCAGCGCTACCGACGATGACCGCCCGCATTTTCAGGCGATGATCGCGCGCGCGACCGGCGAAGATCATCCCTATGACGTGATCCTTATTCACTCGCTGTCGCGCCTGTTCCGCAACGCGCTGCACTTCATGCAGTATCGGCACATGCTCAAGCGATCGAAGGTGGCGATCGTGTCGATCACCCAGGGGTTCGGGGACGACCCCGCCGCCGAACTGGCGATCGGCATGCTTGCCCTGTTCGACGAATATCATTCGGTCGAGAACGCCAAGCACACCCAGCGCGCGATGCTTGCGAATGCGCGGCTGGGGTTCTGGAACGGGCAGACCCCGCCGCTGGGCTTTCGCACCTACGAGGCTGAACGCCGCGAGGGGAAGAGCAAGCGCAAACTCGAGATCGATGACGACGAGGCGTTCGTTGTCCGCAAGGTGTTCGACCTCTATCTCAACGGGCCGCCCGGTGGGTTGCCGCTCGGGATCACGCGATTGGCGGCGTGGCTCAACGACCACGGCTATAAGTATCGCGGTGCGAAGTTCCACGTCTCCAATGTGCAGGCGTTGCTTCGCAACACCGCCTATGTCGGCGTAGCGCTCTACAACAAGCGAGATTCCAAGATCGGCCAGATGCGGCCGGAGAGCGAATGGGTGCCGATCCCGGTGCCGCCGATCATCGACGCCGAGATGTTCGAGATCGTGCAGGCCCGGCTGGTCGACCGGCGCGCCATAAACAAGCCCGCGCGCGTCACCACCACCGACAATCTACTGACCGGTCTGGTTCGCTGCGGGTGCGGCGCCGATGGCTGTGGTGGCGGTATGACGACCAGCACCGGGAAGTCGGGACGCTACAAGTATTATGCCTGCTCCAACCGGGCACGGTCGGGCATCAGCGCCTGCAAGGGGCGCCGCATCTCGATGCCAAAATTGGACGACATCGTGACCAACGCGATCGAACAGCGCGTGCTGGCGCCCGACCGGCTCACGGAGCTGCTGTCCGGCTGGCTCGACCTGTCGGCCGATGCAACCGCCGCGCGACGTGATTCCCTAAAGCAGCTACGCGCTCGCCAGACAACGCTCGAAGCCGGCCTGGATCGGTTGCTCGATCTCGTGACTGCGGGCGAGCTGACTGCTGGCGATGAGCGATTCTCTCGAAAATATGCCGAGCAGAGCATGCTGCTCAACGAAACCAAGACTGACCTCACCATGCTCGAGCGTCAGCTGGCCACCTCCGAGCGACGCATTACGCCCGAACGATTGGCGAAGTTTGCGGAGCTTATGCGCGAGCGGCTGCGCGGTGACGACGTGGCGCTGCGCCAATATTATGTCCGCGCGATCGTTGATCGCGTTGAGGTCGGCAACACCGCAATTCGCATCACGGGCGCGACCAAGGCGTTGGAACATGCGGTGGGTCGGCTCGATGCGGCACCCGGCATGCCGGTGCCCAACATCGAACGGAAATGGCGCACCCGACAAGATTCGAACTTGTGGCCTCTGCCTTCGGAGGGCAGCGCTCTATCCAGCTGAGCTACGGGTGCGGATGCCGCCCACTAGCAGGCGTCCGCGCGGGGCGCCAGCCCCCGCGCGCGGCCGTTCATCGGGCGGGCGCGGCCAGTTTCACCGGCTGGAACTGGCTGAGTCCGCACGTCGCGCCCTGCGACAGGCCGGGGCTGGTCAGCACCGTGATCACGTCGGTCGAACACAGCTGGCCGATCGAGGTCTTGTAGCTGAACCGCTCCTCGAATCCGAGCTGCGGGCAGGCGCCGTCGAGCGTGTTGCGATAGACCTTGCCGCCCGTCGTGAAGAAATCGATCACCGAATCGCTGCGCACCCTGGTCTCACGCAATTCGGTGGTGCGGATGCAGTCGATCGCCTTGCCGTCGGGCGTGGCGGGCGGGACCGGCTTGTCGCGGGCAAGCGCGGGGGCGGCGATGGCGACGATCGACAGGGCGACAAGGGCGCGTCTCATCATGGCTCTCCTGTGGCCGCGGCGGCGGGCTTGCGCCTTGCCGGCGGCGGCGTCTTCGGCTTGAACGCACAAAGATCGGCAACGATGCATCGCCAGCACTCCGGGGTCCGCGCCTTGCAGGTGTAGCGGCCGTGCAGGATCAGCCAATGATGCGCGTGGAGGCGAAACGGCTGCGGCACCACCCGATCCAGCTTGCGCTCGACCGCGAGAACGGTCTTGCCCGCCGCCAGACCGGTGCGGTTGCTCACGCGGAAAATATGGGTGTCGACCGCGAAGGTCTCGTGCCCGAACGCGGTGTTGAGCACGACGTTGGCGGTCTTGCGCCCCACCCCCGGCAGCGCCTCCAGCGCGTCGCGGTCCTCGGGCACCTGGCTGTGGTGGTGGTCGACCAGCGCCGCGCTCAGCGCGATGACGTTCTTCGCCTTGGTGTTGAACAGCCCGATCGTCTTGATCCGATCGCGCACGTGCGGCTCGCCCAGCGCGACCATCGCCTCGGGCGTGTCGGCTTCCTCGAACAGCCGGCGGGTGGCCTTGTTGACCCCGGCATCGGTCGCCTGCGCCGACAGCACCACCGCGACCAGCAGCGTATAGGGGTTGCGATATTCAAGCTCGGTTTCGGGGTGCGGATTGTCCGCCGCCAGTCGCGCGAAGAAGTCGACGACGTCGGCTTTCCTCAAAGCCCCAGCACCTGCGCCATCGTGTAGCGGCCGGGCGGCTGGCGGACCAGCCACAGGGCGGCGGTGATCGCCCCGCGCGCGAAGATCGCGCGGCTGTCGGCACGGTGGACCAACTCGATCCGCTCGCCCTCACCGGCGAAGATCACGCTGTGATCGCCCGCCACCGATCCGCCGCGCAGGCTGGCGAAGCCGATCGTGCCCTCGCTGCGCGCGCCGGTCACCCCGGCGCGGTCGTTGACGGCGGCGTCGGCCAGCGTGGTGCCGCGCCCCTCCGCCGCCGCGGCGCCCAGCAGAAGCGCGGTGCCCGACGGCGCGTCGACCTTGTGGCGGTGGTGCATCTCGGCGATCTCGATGTCCCAGTCGGGGCCGAGCCGCGCCGCCGCCTCGCGCACCAGCTGCGCCAGCAGCGTGACGCCGAGCGAGGTGTTGCCGGTCTGGAGCACCGCGATCTCCCCCGCCGCATCGTCGATCGCGGCGTGGTGCGCGGGGGTGAGGCCGGTGGTGCCGATCACGATCGGGGTGCGCGCCGCGCGGGCGGCGGCAAGGTGCGCGGCAAGTGCGTGCGGACTGGAAAAATCGACCAGCACGTCGGCGGCGGCGGCCAGCGGCGCGGGATCGTCGCGGGCATCGGTGCCGCCGGCATGGCGCGCGCCCAGGCCGTCCAGCTCGGCGGCGATCGCCTGGCCCATCCGGCCCAGGCTGCCGTAGATTCCGATCGCGGTCATGCTGCCCTCGTTCCTTGCGCCACCGCCTCTGGCAGAAAGGGCGCGGTGCGGTAAAGTGTCGTGATGTCGCCGGTTGTCTACCCGCCGTTCGAGCTTCAGGCCGAGCGCGACGCGTTGATTGCGATCCTCGATGGCCCCACCGGGTATCGGATCGAGGCGCTCGGCGGGCGAGTTCAAAGCGTCTGGCTCCGCGACCGCCACGGTGGAAGCTGGCTCGTCGCCGTTGACCAGCGCGACCTGCGCTTCAAGTTCGAGGTGTTCGCGCTCGGCATCATGAGCATCGCGCAGCTGCGCGAGCGCTGGCGCGACTGGAAGGCCCCCACGCTTCCGGCGGATTTCCCCGAGCCGCTCCGCACCATGATGGCGATACGCCCGCCAGAGCCGGTAGCGCCGGTCGCATATGACGATTGGCCGCTGGAGACGAATCGCGTCGAGGTGTTGCGCCGTACCGAGTTCATCGTCGAGGGCGGCGATGTCGGGCCAAGCTTTGGCAATAATCCCAATGCTCAAGCGGCATCGGTGCCGGGACATGTGCCCGAAAGAGCAAGTGCTTCGTGCGAGGTAGCTGTCGGACTTCTGTTTTCGGCGCACGATGGCAGGCAATTCCTGATGGCCGCCGACTGGCTGCCGATGGACATGGTCGTGACGCAGGACATCAAGGCGATCGATGCGTTCGCCAGCACGTGCGAACGGGTCGACCTGCGGATCTATATCGAAACCACGAACCCGGCTTGATCCATGCGCGCCGGCAGGCCGAGCGCAGCCTTCGACCGTTCCATTGGGGCGGCTCTTTGCATTCTGGCGACGGGCACGGGAGTCGGGCGGCGCCCGGCTCCCCCGTTTCAAAACAACCATTGCCGCCGGTCCCCGGTCCGGGTGATAACGGGCGCCTGGCCGCAGAGTGCGGCGTTGGGGGGGCGAAACATGATCGTCATGCTGGTCGTCGTCGGGCTGGTGCTGGTCGCGCTGGTCTATCTGGTCGCCGTCTACAATCGGCTGGTTCGTCTGCGCGCGCTGGTGCGCGAGGGGTGGAGCGGGATCACCGTCCAGCTGCGCCGCCGTGCCGATCTGGTGCCCAATCTGGTCGCGACGGTCGAGGGCTATGCCACGCACGAACGCGAACTCCTCGAGCAAGTCACCGCGCATCGCGGGGATGCGATCGCGGCGAAGGGCGTCGCCGGCACCGCGCAGGCCGACGCGGCGTTCAGCGGCATGCTCGGCCGGCTGGTCGCGGTGGCCGAGGCCTATCCCGACCTGAAGGCCGATGCGAACTTTCGCCAGCTTCAGGACGAACTGGCGCAGATCGAGGACGAACTGGCCGGCGCCCGGCGCTATTACAACGCGACCGTCCGCGACCTGAACACCGCGGTGGAATCCTTTCCCGACGCACTCGTCGCCGGACCGTTCGGGTTCCGCGCGGAAGAGTCCTACACCGACGACATCACGACATTGCAGACGGCGCCCCAGGTCCGGTTCGGCGCGAAGGGCTGACGCGCGTGCGCCTGCTCGCGGCGATTTGCGCGGGAGTGGTGCTGGCGGTGTCCGCCGCCGCGCAGACGCCGTTCGCGATGCCCGCGGACGGGCAGGAACGGATCACCCATTTCCTCAGCGACGTCCATGTCGCGCGCAACGGCGACCTCGACGTGACCGAGACGATCCAGCTCGTGGCGCTGGGCAAGGAGATTCGCCACGGCATCCAGCGCGACTTTCCGACCAGCTACACCAGCCGGGCCGGACAGCGCACCACGGTTGGCTTCGACGTGGTCTCGGTGGAACAGGACGGGCGGCCGGCGGCGTTCACGCGGATCGGCCTCGCCAACGGCGCGCGAATCCGCATCGGCGATGCCGACACGACGCTGCCGATCGGCGAGCACCGCTACGTCATCCGCTACCGCACCACCCGCCAGATCGCCTATGGATCGACCAGCGACGAGCTTTACTGGAATGCCACCGGCACCGGCTGGACCTTTCCGATCGACAGCGCGGAGGCGCGGATCACCTTGCCAGCGCCGGCTCGATTCGGGGATCGCACGACCTATACCGGCCCGCAGGGCGCGGTCGCGCACGACGCCGAGGTGATCGCGGAACGACCCGGCCATATCGCCTTCCGCACCACCCGGCCGCTGCCGCCCAACGCCGGGCTGACCGTCGCCGCCGCTTTTCCCAAGGGAGTGCTCGACGCCCCCGGCGCCGGGCGGCGGCTGGGCTGGTGGCTGGCCGACTGGGGCGCGCTGATCGCCGGGCTGGGCGCGGTAGCGGGCCTGCTCGGCTATTATCTGCGCGCGTGGTGGCGCGTCGGGCGCGGGCCCCGCGCGGGCACGATCGTGCCGATTTTCAGCCCGCCGGACAAGCTGACCCCCGCCGCGGTTCGCTATATCGCGCGAATGGGGCTCGACAATCGCGCGTTCACCGCCGCGATCGTCGATCTTGGCGTGCGCGGGCGGCTGCGCATCCGCAAGGAGGGCGCGGGGTGGTTCAGCAAGGGCACCACCACGCTGGAACGCGCCGACCCCGCCGATGCGAAGCCGGGCGCGTTGCCCGAGCCCGAGGCGGAGATGTTCGACAGCCTGTTCGACGACGGCGGCACGCTGGTGCTCAAGCAGAGCAACCACGGCATTCTGCAAAGCGCCCGGACCGCGCTGGAGCATGGGCTGGAGGGTGAATACTGCGGCATCCTGTTCCGCCGCAACCGCGAGTGGGCGGTGTGGGGGCTGATGCTGATCCCGCTGGCGGTGGTCGTGCTGGCGGTCGTCGCGATGGTCTTCGCCGGCCCGGTGGCCGGTGCCGGGGCGCTGGCGATGCCGGTCCTCGCGTTCGCCTGTCTGGCCGGGACATGGGGGATCCACCGCCTGCACGATTCGACCAGCGGCTGCGCGGCGCTGCTGACCTGGGCGGTGGGCGCGTTGCTGGCGCTTGGGGCCTTCCTGATCGCGGGCAAGGTCGTGCTGGAGGCGCTGGCCGCCGGGCGATGGGTGGTGCTGTTGCCGCTGCTCGCGCTGCCGTTCGCGATCACCGCCTTCTGGTGGATGGCGGCGCCGACCAGCGAAGGGCGCGCGGTGATGGATCGCATCGCCGGTTTCAAACACTATCTGGGCATCACCGAGGAGGCGCGGCTGGAAACGCTGCATCCGCCCGAAAAGACGCCCGAACTGTTCGAACGCTACCTGCCCTATGCCATCGCGCTCGATGTGGAGAACCGCTGGGCCGAACGGTTCGCCGGCGTGCTGGCGGCGGCCGCGGCGGCGGGCGGTACCGCGACGGCGATGGGCTGGTACAGCGGCAGCGGCAATATCTGGGACGATCCCGGCGGCTTCGCGTCGAGCGTCGGGTCGTCGCTCGACAGCACGATCTCCTCCGCCGCAACCTCGCCGAGCAGCAGCGGCGGCGGGTCGAGCGGGGGCGGATCGTCGGGCGGCGGCGGCGGTGGCGGGGGCGGTTCCGGCTGGTGAGGCGGCTGGGCGATTGTCGTTTGCGCGTCGCTGCGGCATCACCGCGCGCGTGATCCCGCTGCAATCCCCAGCCGGCGCGCCCGCGCGGCCGCCACTCCACCGCCTGCTCTATGTGCAGGTGCTCGTCGCCATCGTGCTCGGCGCGCTGCTCGGCCATTTCTGGCCCTCGACCGGAGAGGCGCTGAAGCCGCTGGGCGACGGCTTCATCAAGCTGGTCAAGATGGTGATCTCTCCGGTCATCTTCCTGACCGTGGTCACCGGCATCGCCGGGATGCGCGAACTTGCGGCGGTCGGCCGCGTCGCGGGGCGGGCGTTCGGCTATTTCCTGACCGTATCGACGTTCGCGCTGCTGGTCGGGCTGGCGGTGGCCAATATCGTCCAGCCGGGGGCGGGGATGAACATCGATCCCGCCACGCTCAACGCCGGCGCGGTCGCCGACTATGCGCATCAGGCGCATGAAAGCAGCATCACCGGCTTCCTGATGGCGATCATTCCCGACACGATGGTGTCGGCGCTGACCGGCGGATCGATCCTGCAGACGCTGTTCGTCGCGATCCTGTTCGGCATCGCGCTCAGCCTGGTCGGGGAACCGGCCCGGCCGGTGCTCGACCTGGCCGAACGGGTGATGCTGGTGGTGTTCCGCATCGTCGGCATCCTGATGCGCACCGCGCCGATCGGGGCGTTCGGGGCGATCGCCTTCACCGTCGGAAAATATGGCGCGGGCAGCCTGATCGGGCTGGGCGGGCTGGTCGCGACCTTCTACCTCACGTCGCTGCTGTTCGTCGTGGTCGTGCTCGGCGCGATCGCCTGGGCGCACGGCTTCTCGATCGTGCGGCTGGTGTCCTATCTCAAGGCGGAGCTGCTGCTGGTGCTCGGCACCTCCTCGTCCGAAGCGGCGCTGCCCAGCCTGATCGCCAAGCTCGAGCGCGCCGGCTGCGACAAGGGCGTGGTGGGGCTGGTGGTGCCGACCGGCTATTCGTTCAATCTCGACGGCACCAACATCTACATGACGCTGGCGGCGCTGTTCATCGCGCAGGCGTGCGGCATCCATCTGTCGTGGGGCGAGCAGTTCGCGCTGCTGGGCGTCGCGATGCTCTCGTCAAAGGGTGCCGCGGGCGTCACCGGCGCCGGCTTCATCACGCTGGCGGCGACGCTGTCGATCGTGCCCAGCGTGCCGGTGGCGGGGATGGCGCTGATCCTGGGCGTCGATCGTTTCATGTCGGAGTGCCGCAGCCTGACCAACTTCATCGGCAACGCGGTCGCGGCGATCGTGGTGGCGAAATGGGAGGGCAAGCTCGACACCGCGCGGTTGCAGGCGGTACTGGCGCACCCCGGCGCGTCGGATGCCGACGCGGTCGATGAGGAGGATGCCGGTTCCGCCATCGCGTAAAGCGTGGGGTCCAGGTTCGATCGAACGAAAGGTGAGGGCAAGACAATGGCGTTGCTGGGCGTGGAGACGGGCGGCACAAAGATCCTGGCGCGAGTGGTCGACAGCGACGGCGCGACGCTGGGCGAGGGGCGCTGGCCGACGACCACCCCCGATGTGGCGGCCGACGCGATCGTCGCCTGTGTCGAGGCGAGCGGCGCGTCGATCACCGCCGGTGGCATCGCGGCGTTCGGCCCGCTGATCGTCGACGCCGCCGATCCCGATTGCGGCCGGATGCTGGAGACGCCCAAGCCCGATTGGAGCGGGTCGAACCTGCGCGCGGCGCTGGCCGGGCGGCTGGGCGTGCCGGTGGCGATCGATACCGACGTCAACGCGGCGGCGGTCGCCGAACAGGCGCTGGGGGCCGGGCGCGGATTGGCCAGCGTCGCCTACGTCACCGTCGGCACCGGGATCGGCGGCGGGCTGGCGATTGACGGACGCACGCTGACCGGCGCGCTCCATCCCGAAGCCGGGCATATCCGGCTGGTCCGCGCGCCGGGCGACGACGTGCCGAGCGCCTGCCCGTTCCACCACGAATGCGCCGAAGGGCTGACCGCCGGGCCGGCGGTGCAGCGGCGGCTGAACGGCCGCGCCACGCTGGCCGATGCGCCCGATGTCGCGGCGCTGGTCGCGCACTATGTCGGGCAGTTGCTGGCGGGACTGGTGCTCGCCTGGTCGCCGCAGCGGATCGTGCTGGGCGGCGGGGTGATGTCGACCCCGGGGCTGGTCGCGGCGATCGACCGCGAGCTGCTTGCCGCGCTGGGCGGCTACGGCGTCGGCCCGGCCGCGGTCGCGCCCGATTTCCTGACGCACGCCGCGCTGGAGAACGCCGGACTGGAAGGCGCGCTGCTGATGGCGCGGCGGCTGGCGGGGTAGGGCGGCGACAGTGAAGCGGCAGCGGTCGCTTGCTGCGTCATCCCGGATCGAGCGGGGGATGACGCCCGGAACGGGCGCACCGACCGCTGATATTCGTGAATGTCGATTCCCTAGTCGGTGAACGCCATCTCGAAATTGCCCCAGCGGCGGCCGTTGATCCACAGCGGCACGAACACGCTCTTGACCGCGCGGTAGCGCCCTTGCCCCAGGTCCTGGCAATAGGTCACCAGCATGAAATCGCCCTCGAACTTGACCGCGCGGGCGGTGGCGTCGTCCATGAAGATGCGGCGGTTGCGGCAGTTCTCGCCGTTCCACGCCGGATCGCCCGGCCGCGGCGGCAGCGATTTCCACGACAGATGCGTCGGCAGATAGCCGTTGATGTCGGTCGCGGCCACGCCCAGGATATGCGTCTCGTCCGACCGCGCGATGCGATCGAGCACCGGCCGGATCGCGCGGTCGGCGAAGGCGCAGAAACGGGTGGCATATTGCGCCGGATCGGTGCCGGGCATCCGCTGGTAATCGGTGTCGAACACGTCGTCGGTGGCGACTTCGCCGGCCGCGACCGCCGCTTCGATGATCGCCTTGACCTCGATCATGCCGGCGGTGGTGGTCGCGACGAAGGCGGTGTCGTCGATGCGCGCGCCCGAATGGGCGAGCTGGTCGAGCATCGTGCTCGACATCGTTTCCAGCCGCAGGATGCGATCGCGTGCGCTGACCAGCTGGGCACCGCTCTCGCGCGCGTGGACGCCGAACCCGGCCAGCGTATCCCGCACCCGCGCGACGCTGTTGCTGGTCACCTCGGTCGAGCGTTCGATGTCGTCGGTGATGCGGTCGACGCGACCGACGATGTCGGCGACCTCGATCACGGTCTGGTTGATCTGCGCGACGCCCTTTTGCGCCAGCACGCTTTGCCGCACGCCGTCGTCGATCTCGTGCATCACCGTCGCCGCCTCACGCGTGAAGCTTTCCATCGTGCGGGTGATCTCGTCGGTCGCCTGCCGTGTCTCGAGCGCGAGCTTCTTCACTTCGGCGGCCACCACCGCGAAGGTGCGGCCCGCCTCGCCAGCGCGCTGCGCCTCGATGGTGGCATTGAGCGCGAGCAAATTGGTCTTGCGCGCGATGTCGTCGATCGCGCTCGACACGCGCTGGACCTGCTCCATCGCCGCGGCGAAATCGGTCATCCGCGTGCCGAGGTTGGCGATCAGATCGGTCAGCGCGCCGAAATCGGCGATCGAGCTGACGATCAGCGACGCCTCCCGCTCCAGCGTCAACCGCGCCTGGTCGGACAGCCGCCGCGCCTCGCTGGTCGACAGCGCGACCGCGTGCTGATCGGCGTCGAGCGCGGCGGTGACGCCCTCCAGTTCGGCAAGCGAGTCGAGCTGGGTGGCGATCCGGTCGGATACGCCCGCGATATGGCCCGACGCATCGCTGCATCCGACGGCCAGCTGGCCGCAATTGCGCGCCACTTCCCGGATCGCATCGCCGTCCAGTTCGATCGGCGATAGCGCCGGCAGGTTCGACATGATTGGTGCGATCCCCATTCGCCCATCCGAACCTGTTTGGTAGGGAGCTATGGTAAAGAACCGCTTAACCCGATGGGAGGGATGGCAGCGGGCGGCTTCAGACGGCCAGGCGGCGCCGCGCGGCGCGGGCGCGGCCGACCAGCGCCGACATCAGCAGATCGTCGATCCCGGCATGGCCCAGCCCCAGGTGATCGGGCCGCACCGCCAGCGCGTCGCTCAGCCCGAGCGCGCCGGATCGCACCGCATGGCGCCCGATCCGCCACCACAGCCGCGCGGTCTCCCACCGGATCAGCCGAACGCTTTCGCGGTCGAAATGGCCGGTGTCGAGGTAGCTCGCCTGCAACATCGCGATCAGCGTGCCGAGCTGGCGCAGCGTGTCGCGGTCACCGACCGGCACCCCGGCCATGACGTGCCGCGCGATCAGCCCTGCCGCCTCCGCCCCGCTTTCCCCCAGCAGCGCGGCATAGGCGGTGCCCAGCACCGCCTCCGCGCTGTCGATCATCCGCGCGGTGTGGCATTGCGACGCGCCGCCGGCATGGCTGCGATAGGTGATCAGCGGATCGTCGATCCGTGCGATCGCGCCATAGCGGCGTAGGCGGTGATAGAGGTCGAAATCCTCCGCATAGAGGATCTCGGGCCGGGTGAAGGGGTCCAGCTCGCGCGCGACGTCGCCGCGCAGCATCACCGACGACCACACCAGCGGGTTCATGATCTGGAGCAGCCAGCCGATCAGTGCGGGGGTGGTGTTGGCGGGTAGCCGCGACCGGCGGACGGCGCCGTGCTGGAGGATGTTGGCGGCGGTCGCGACCAGCACGGTGCGCGGATGCGATTCGAGGTAGGCGACCTGCCGCGCCAGCCGGTCGCGGTGACACAGATCGTCCTGGTCGAGCCCGGCGACATAGCGGCCGCGCGCCGCCGCCACCGCGCGGTTGCGCGCGCGCACCGGGCCGCCGTTGGTCTCCGATTCGATCAGCCGCACGCGTGGATCGGGCCACGCCCGCACCACGTCGCGGGTGGTGTCGGTCGAACAATCGTCGACCACGATCACTTCGAAATCGGTGAAGCTCTGCGCCTTGAGGCTGGCGAGCGTCTCGCCGATCAGCGCGGCGCCGTTGTACGCCGCCATCACCACGCTGACCGTCGGCGCGGTCGCGCTGACCGCCGGCTTGGTCACGCCGCCGCCTGGGCGCGGCTGTTCAGGATGGCGTCGACGATCAGCCGGCCGACGTCGTTCTGCCACAGCCACAATCCATTGGCCTGCCCGCGAAAGCTGATCTCGCCGCCCAGCGCGCCCGACGGCACGAACCCGGCGGCCAGCCCGATGCCGTAGAGGCCGGGCAGCGGCGCGCCCGCGGCGTCGATCACGCGGCACTGCCCGTCGACCATCGGCGCGCCGGTATCGGTGGCCAGCGCGATCGGCGCGCCGTCCGATCCGGCCAGCGGCAGGGCGCGGGGGCGATAGCCGAGCGCGGCTATGACAAGGTCGGCACGATCGATCATGGCGAGGGCGGCGGCATTGTCGTCGTTCAGCGGGTGAACCGCAACCCGAGGATCGGGCACGCGCCCGCCGACGCCGAGCATTCGCAGCACCAACTCGCGCGCTTCCAGCCGGAATCCCGCCAGGCGATAGACGAAGCCCGACAGCGGACAGATGTCGTCGGGGCCGAAATCGGTGAATCCGTCGGCGTACGCGGCCTCGATCGAGGGATAGAAGGGGCGCAGCGGCCGGCGGTGGAGCAGGGTGATCCCGCCCGCGCCGAACGGAATGCCGGGGCGCGATCGCAGCAGCAGCGCGACGCTCGTCAGCGCGCTGGTCGAACCGCCAATCACCACCACGCGGGGATCGCGCTTGCCGGCGAGCAGATCGGCGACGCGGTCGAGCCCGCCGAGCAGCAGCACCTCGTCCGACTGGAGCAGCCGGTCGCCCGCGCGCGATGCCAGCGACTCGCCGGCGACGCGCTGTTCGGCCAGCCGGTCGAGCGGCTGGTGGCCGCCGGTGGCGATCACCAGATTGCGCACGGCGGTCTCGACGGTCTGCCCGCTCTCGCCGTCGCGCATCGTGACGTGCCACAGCCCACCGGCGCGGCGCGCGCCCGTTACCGCGTGCCCGGTCAGCACCTGCCCGCCGCCGCGCTCCACCGCTAGCCCGATCCGGTCGCCGATCGCGTCGAGGAACGGGCCGGTCGCGGTCAGCGGCACGCCCAGCTTGTCGGTCCATTCGGCGATGGCATGGGCGGCGGGATGGTCGGCCAGCTCCGGCCGCGCCTCGATCGCGGTGAGAAAGGTCTGCGCGCTGCTGTCCGACGCGATGGCGTAGCGTGCGAGCCGGCCGGCGCCGATCCGGTCGCCGCGCTCGGCCACGATCAGCCCGCCGGCGGCGAGGTCGTCCAGCCGCCCGGCCTTGTCCGCCGCGATCAGCAGCGCGACCCCGGCCGGGCCGCCGCCGACGATCAGTGTCTCCGCGATCGGCGCGCGGTGCGGGCGGGCGCCGCGCAGGCCGCAGCTTTCGCGCAGCGCGGCGGCGACGGCGCGGGCATCGGCCGGTGTCATGTCGTCGGTGGCGGGCAGCGACAGGATCCGCGCGGCGATATCGTCGGCGACCGGCGTCGCGGTGGCGACCGCGCGTTGCTGGAACAGCGGCTGCTGCGCCAGGTGCGGGCTGAAATAATGGCCGGCGCCGATCCCGCGCGCGGCGAGCGCCTCGATGATCGCCGCGCGGCGGCGGGCCAGCGGCGGCGGCAACAGCACCGGCATGAAGCCCAGCGCACGGCGGCGCCCGGCGACGCGTTGCAGCCCGAAGCCGCCGAGCGCCTCGCGGTAGCTCGCCTCCAGCGCGGCACGGCGCTCGCTGACATCCTCGATCTCGTCGAGCTTGGCGGAGGCGATCGCGGCGAGCACTTCCGGCAATTTGGCGTTGAGGCCGGGCAGCGACGCTGAGCGCGGCGCCTCGAACCCGAAATTGGACATCGCACGCAGCCGGTCGATCAGCGCGGTGTCGCCCGAATGGACCACCGCGCCTTCGGCCACCGCGAACGGCTTGGTCGCCTGCATCGAGAATACCACGGCGTGTGGATACCCCGCGCCAAAGCCTATCCCGGCATCGTCGAGCGTTCCCAGCGATGCGGCGGCGTCGACCACCACGCCGACGCCGTGCCGGCGCGCCAGCCGGTCGTAGCGGGCCAGGTCGATCGCGTTGCCAAAGGTGGCATAGGGCACCACCACCGCGATGCCGGCGCCGTGCGCCTCCAGCAGCGCGTCCTCGGCCGCCGGGGCGGCGCCCCAGTCGTCGGCGTCGATGTCGCAGATCAGCGGGGTCAGCCCTGCCCACAGCGCCGCCTCGCCGGTGGCGGCAAAGGTCAGCGCGGGCATCAGCGCGTAGCCGGCCGGTCGTCCGGCGCGCTCGGCCGCCTCGCGCATTGCCAGCATCAGGCCCAATGTGGCGTTGGCCAACGCCACGCTGGCGCCGCGCCCGGCAAACATCCCGGCGGTGACCGCGCGTTCGAACGCGCGCACCTCCGGGCCGTGGTTGCTGTATGTCCCGCTCGCCTCGATCCGGCTGAACACATCGGCCAGCCGGCTGGCGCGCGGCGGCCGCGGGGCGATCAGCGGATAGCAAGGGCGGCGCGTCGTCATCGCCGTTGCCATGGCATGGCTACCCCTAACAAATGCCTGTCCCGGCGTGATTTTGCGCGCGGGCCGGTCAGGCCGCCGCGCGCGCCACCGCCGCCTCGCCGCGCCAGTGCAGCGGGCGAAACACCAGCGTCAGCACCTGCGCCCCGCGCACCTTGTCCCCCGGTGGCATCGCGATCACCACCCCGGTCTCGGCGCATTGATAGAGGTCTTCCGCGATCGTGCTCATCCCGTCGACCATCGTCGTCGCCGGGCTGTGATCGGCGCCCCAATTGCCGTCATATTCGCGGATCGGCGTCCAGGTCGCGCGGTCGATCTGGACGGTGTCGCACAGCGTGCCGATCTGCACCGCCACGGTCGGCCGGCGCAGCCCGATCGGCACGCTGACCCGGTAGAAGCCTTCGTGCGTGGGCCAGGCGGTGAATTTCATCACGGTCTGCTCGCTGTCGGTCAGCATCAGCACCGGCACCTCGACCCCGCCGACCTCGAAATCGGTGTTGCGCAGGTCCAGCGCGAAGCGGCTGGTGGTGAGCAGCGACAGGTTGAGCGGCATCCCGTGGCGGGCGATCTCGCCGGGGACGTACATCCGCCGCGTCTCGTTGACATAGGCGATGCCGCGCCGGCGCAGCCCGTCGGCGGCCTCGTCATGGTCGAGCAGCGGGATCATCACCTTGGTGCCCAGGTTGACGTCGTGGTCGAACGCCTCGAACAGCGCGATCTCGCTCGGCAGCGGCAGGAACAGCAGGCGGGTGAGGATCGATCCGGTCATGCGGCGGCGCGAAGCGATGTCGTCGCTCGACGGGCGGCGGTGCATTCCGTCGAACGCGGTGCGGGCGAAATCGAGGCAGGCGGCCTGGACCCGGTCGCGCGTGGCGTTCTGAAAGCTCTTGACCCCCGATTCCTCGCGGATCGGCGCGCCTTCCGGCGTATAGTCGACGGTCGATCCCTGCGCGATGTTGCACATCTGCTCGACCACCGCGACGCAGGTGCCCAGCGCATGGAGCGCGCGGCATTCGAACAGGTCGGTGCCCAGCAGCCCGGCCTTGTCGAGCCCGCTGATGCATTCCTCGCGCAGGAACAGATAGCGGCCGCCGACGGTCAGCCCCATCTCGCGCTCGAGCACCGGGGTGATGATGTTCTGGACGGTGCCCTTGTAGCCGACGTCGACCAGCATCACCGCGTCGCCATCGGCGACGTCGTTGGCGCGCAGGTGCGCGATCAGCCGATCGGTGAAGCCGCGTGACCGCTTGAGGATCTTGCGGACGGTTTCCGGGTCGCGCAGCCATTTGCGGAACGCCTTGTCGTCCTCGGTCTTTTCGCCGGGGCGCTTCTTCAGATGCTTGTCGACCTCGTGGCCGAACAGCATCAGCTGCTTGGCGAGCGCGCGCGGCGGCAGCACGTCGAGATATTCACCGATGAACGCATGGACGTCGTCGGCGGTGTGCAGGCTGGCGCGCGCGGCGGTCAGCCGGCTGATCTCGATCGGGCGGGCGCCGGCGTCGGGATAGAGCGCGTTGAACACCGCATAGGGCAGATAGCCGTCGCGCATCAGGAACAGCGGGCGCACCGGCTGGCCCAGCCGTGCGGCGGTGGCGTCCAGTTCGGCCTTCAGCCACGTCGCCATGGTGTGCATCACCGGGCCCATCACGTCGTGCCCGACGACATAGGCGGTGTCGCTCTCCCGCCGCAGCGCGATCGCCGGGCGGTGGGCCATGTAGCTGGGCACGGTCACGCGGATCGCGGGATCGAGCATGATGCCGGCGGCGGTCTCCAGGCGGAGGCGCTGGATCACCTCGTCGTCGAACTGCTGGAAATGGACGGCGTGGAGGCCGGCGCGCGCGGCGCCCTCATAATCGGCGGCGCGGTTGTCGCCGACATGGAGCACTTGATCGGGCGCGGCGCCGATCGCCTCCAACACCATCGGGAACAGATCCTCGCTCTTGGCGGTGCCATAGGCGGAGGACATGAAGATGGCATCGACCAGCGCCAGCACGTCGTCGCCGGCCGACGCCGCGATCAGGCCGCGCAGTTCCGCCTCGGACAAATACATGTCGGACACCAGGATGACGCGCAGTCCGCGGGCGCGGGCGTCGCGCATCAGTTCGACCACCGGGGCGAACGGAAAGCAGTGCGCCGCTTCCAGCGCCAGTTCGTGAGCAACCGCCGCCTCGATCTCTTCGGGGGTGCCACGGGTCAGCATCCGGCGATAGATCTCGTCCAGGCCGATCTCGCGGCATTTGTCGCGTTGGAACCGCATCCGCCGCGCGACGCCCTCGGCCCAGATGCGCGGTTCGATCCCGCCGCCCGGCGCCGCGATGCCCGCGAACACATCGCGCGGGGCATGGGTGTTGCGCCACAGCAGCGTGTCGAAACAGTCGAGCGACAAGGTGGTCACGCCCGGCGGCGCCCGATCGAGCAGCCCGGAAAGTTCGTGCGCGCGCACCGTCATCGTCATCGCCATCGTCTTGCCCCCATGCCCCGCGGATTCATGGTGGACAGGATATTGACGGGAAGGGTTGCCAAATCGTTGACGACCGGCCCGCGCGCGGCCGCCGGGGGGATGAAAAGATCGCCGTGACGCCCCTATGCGGCGGGCTGAAATTGGCATATGTTCCGGTGGAGGGGGCTCACATGTCCGAACCATTCATGGGTGAAATCCGGCTATTCTCGTTCGCCTTCGCGCCAAAGAACTGGGCGATGTGCAACGGGCAGCTTCTTCCCATCAATCAGAACCAGGCGTTGTTCTCGCTGCTTGGGACGACCTATGGCGGAAATGGGGTGACGACGTTCGCGCTGCCCGATCTGCGCGGACGCACGCCGATAAGCTTCGGCGCCGGTTTCACCCTGGGCGAGCGGGCGGGAGAGGAAGTGCATACGCTGACCGTCCCGGAAATGCCGCCGCACACGCATTTGGTCTACGCGCTGGCGACCGATGCCGACGGCGCCATTCCGTCCCCCACCGCCGCCCTCGCCAGCTTCAACAACGGCTATCGTCCCGGGGGGGATATCACGGTGCTCCATTCGAGCACCCTGTCCAGCGTCGGCGGTTCGCAGCCGCACGAAAATCGCCAGCCTTATGCGGTGCTGAATTTTTGCATGGCCCTGGGCGGCATCTTTCCATCGCCAAACTGAGGATCGTCCCATGACGGGTTACGTCGGCGAAATTCGGATGTTCGGGGGAAATTTCGCTCCCTTGGGCTGGGCGTTCTGCAACGGCGCGCTGTTGCCGATCGCGGAGAACGACACGCTGTTCAACCTGATCGGCACCACGTTCGGCGGGGACGGGCAGTCGACATTCGGCCTTCCCGACCTGTGCGGGCGCGCGCCGGTCCATCTGGGGACGTCGTCGTCGGGCACTGCCTACGCCCTTGGCCAAAAGGCGGGCGTCGAGCAGGTGACGCTGTTGGTGCAGCAGTTGCCGAGCCACAGCCATCCGTTCCTCGCCTCCGGCGCGGCGGGCACGTCGGCGCAGGCGGCGGGCCAGGTGCTGGCGGCACTGAGCGCGGTCAATGTGTTTCGTCCCGGCGCGCCGAACGTGCCGCTGCACCCGCAGTCGACCAGCATGGTCGGGAACAGCCAGCCGCACGACAACATGCAGCCCTATCTATGCGTCAACTACATCATATCCCTGTTCGGGATCTATCCATCCCAGAATTGACAAGGGCAGATCATGGCCGATCCTTTCGTTGCGGAAATCCGCATTTTCGGTTTCAATTTCCCGCCACAGAGCTGGGCCTATTGCAGCGGCCAGTTGCTGCCGATCAGCCAGAACACGGCGTTGTTCTCGCTGCTCGGCACCAATTACGGCGGAAACGGGCAATCGACCTTCGGCCTGCCCAATCTCCAGGGCTCGACGGCGATCGGGAGCGGCGCGGGTGCCGGGCTTTCGGAACGCTTCCTGGGGGAACAGGCCGGTAGCGCGACAACCGCGCTGCTTGCGGCGGAAATTCCAGGCCACAACCACGCGCTGAACGCGATTAACGGCGTCGCCACCACGTCGGTGCCGTCGACGACGTCGGGGTTGTCGCGCAGCCGTGGCGGCAACGCCTATGGCACCGGGGCGCCTGGCACGATGATGGCGCCGATCACCGCGGGAGTCACCGGCAGCGCGGTGTCGCACAACAATATGATGCCTTATCTGACGCTCAACTATTGCATCGCGTTGCAGGGTATTTTCCCGCCACGTTCATGACGCGGGCGGAAGGGGGACGGATGATGGCGGACGATGGCTTGAAGATTTCGCGGCGCGGCATGGTGATCGCGGCCGGCGCGACCGCGATCGCGGCGGCGCCGGCGATGGGGATCATCCAGCAGGTGACCAGCCCGCCCTATGAAGCGGCCAGCTTCGCCCAGTGGCGCCGGCGCGCCGGGTCGGTGCTGCGCGTGCTGGGGGAGGATGGCTGGGTGCCGATCACGGTCGCCGGGGTCGAACAGCTCGCCAACGTCGGCACGCGCCCGCGCGACCTTCAGCGCGCGTTCGGATTCCTCGTCAATTTCACCACCCCGGCCGAATCGGCACCGGCGGGCAACCGCACCTATGAGTTCAGCCAGGGCCTGACCGGCGGCAGCCTGTTCCTGGTGCGGCGCGCCGACAGCGCCGACGGCGCGCACTTCACCGCCGCCTTCAACTGACGGCGATGCGGGTGGTGCTCGACGCGGCGGCGCGGCTGGGCGTCGCCTGCCGCGACGAACGCGACGACGATATCCCCTTCCTGCGCGCGCTCTATGTTTCGACGCGCGCGGAGGAGGTGGCGCGGACCGACTGGCCGGTCGCGGCGCAGCAGGCGTTCCTCCATCAGCAGTTCGACTTTCAGCGCCAGCATTATCGCGCTCATTATCAGGCGGAATGGCTGGTGATCGAGCGGGCGGGCACCGCGATCGGGCGGCTGTACCTGGCGCGGTGGCCGGGCGATTTCCGCATCGTCGACATCGCGCTGTTGCCGGAGGCGCGTGGCAGCGGCATCGGCGGCGCGATCCTGGCCGATGTGATCGCCGAGGCCGTCGCCGCCGCTGCCAAGGTGTCGATCCATGTCGAGCACGCCAATCCGGCGCGCCGGCTCTATCACCGGCTGGGCTTTGTCGAGGTCGAGGAGGACGGGCCGTATATCCGCATGGAGCGCCCGCCCGTGCCGTCATCGGATCAGGTGAAGATCGCCTCGTAATCGGTGCCGTCGGGTCCGCTGCCGACCGCGACGACGAACACGACGTGCTCGTCGGCGCCGTGGATCAGTCCGATCGTCCCCTGCGGGATCACCGGATCGCGCGGGCCGACCAGATCAAGGGCGAAACCGCCCCCTTCGCGCGGCGAGTGCGGGATCGGACGCACCGCCGCGAGCGTCAGCGCCATGGCCGGTTCGGTGCCGGCGATGACCAGCGATTCCCCGATGAGCGGCGTGAAATCTTCCGGACGATAAAATCGCATTATCCCTCCCGCGCCCGACCGCGCCCGCTATAGGGGGCGGATGAGGCACTGACCAGACGGGGGTTGCGTGGGCGGTTGGACGATCGGGATCATCGGCGGGTCGGGGCTCTATGCGATCGACGGGGTCGAGGGCGAATGGGTCGATGTCGACACGCCGTGGGGGGCGCCGTCCGACGCGGTCTTCCGGGGCGCGCTGGGTGACGTCGGGGTCGTGTTCCTGCCGCGCCACGGCCGTGGCCACCGTATCGCGCCGGGCGAATTGAACGCACGCGCCAACGTCGACGCGCTGAAGCGGCTGGGGGTGACCGACGTGCTGTCGATCTCGTCGGTCGGCGGATTGCAGGAGGAGCGCGCGCCCGGCAGCTTCACCATCGTCGACCAGTTCATCGACCGCACGCAGGGGCGCGCGTCGAGCTTCTTCGGCACGGGCATGGTCGCGCATGTCTCGATGGCCGATCCGGTCTGTCCGCGCCTGGCCGCGATGGCCGGGGCGGCCGCCCGCGCGGGCGGCGCCGAGGTGCATGACGGCGGCACCTGCATCGTCATGGAAGGCCCGCAATTCTCGACCCGGGCGGAGAGCCATCTCTACCGCAGCTGGGGGGCGCATGTGATCGGCATGACCGCGCTGCCCGAGGCCAAATTATGCCGCGAGGCGGAACTACCCTATGCGATGGTGGCGATGGTCACCGACTATGATTGCTGGCGCGAGGGTGAGGCGGCGGTCGACGTCGCGCAGGTGATCCGGCAATTGAATGCCAACGCGGAGAAGGCGCGGGCGCTGGTCGGACACCTGCTGCGCGGCCTGCCGGCGGAGCGGCCGGCGTCGCCGATCGACACCTGCCTCGACACCGCGTTGATCACAGCCCCCGACGTCCGCGATCCGGCGCTGCTGGCCAGGCTGGACGCGGTGGCCGGGCGGGTGCTGGGGTGAGCAGGCGCCCATCGGCGCATGATGGCTGCCGGGTGGGCTCGTAGTGCTGCGGTGCGGGATTCGTCGGCGAGATAGAGGCGGCGAGCAATAGTGGCCGTTGCCGCCCTGCCCCGTCATTCGCGCGAAGGGGGCAGCGGTAGTGGCCGGCCGACCAGAGACACGCGACGTTTGGTAATAACGGATTCCGCCTTCGCGGAACGACGATCGCGTGCTGGGCTGGCGCTCTACAGCCCCTTGCCACCCACCGGCCGCGTCGTCGCGGCGGTGTCGAAGCCGGCGATCAGCGGCATCGCCGCGCCGATCGCCGCCTTGACCTGCGGCAGCGCGAGCGAGGCCTTGTGGCTCGCCTCGCTGTCCCACGCCTCGGTCACCCAGATCGCATCGGCATCGGCGGCGTCCTCGGCGACGATGTAGCTCAGGCAGCCGGGCATGTCGGCCGATCCGTCGAGCAACAGCGCGATGAGCGCTGCCCGCTGGCCGGGTCTCGCGGTGATCTTGCCGATCATCCCGTACATGCCACCGCCCTCTGCAAGGGCGGCGCGGCCGGCGAAGGCGAGGGCGATGGCCCCAGCGATCGCCCCGCGCCGCGCGACCCTCATGCCGCCAGCTTGCGCAGCACGTACTGGAGGATGCCGCCGTTGAGGAAATATTCCAGCTCGTTGACGGTATCGATCCGGCAGCGAGTCTCGAACGTCTCGACGGTACCGTCGGCGCGGGTCAGCTTGACCGTCACGTCCTGACGCGGGCGGATGCCGGCGACGTTCTCGATGGTGAAGGTCTCGCTGCCGTCGAGCTTGAGCGTCTCGCGGTTGACGCCTTCCGCGAACTGCAGCGGCAGCACGCCCATGCCGACCAGGTTGGAGCGGTGGATGCGCTCGAAGCTCTCGGTGATCACCGCGCGCACGCCGAGCAGGTTGGTGCCCTTCGCCGCCCAGTCCCGCGACGAGCCGTTGCCGTACTCGACCCCGGCGAAGACGACGAGCGGGACGCCCTCGTCGCGG
>Ga0182736_1000233_pt1 | contig 105977 bp, 89 predicted proteins | sample eDN5th30CKraftBY_FD_128882 | JGI IMG/M metagenome (GOLD analysis project Ga0182736, IMG submission 128882) | Enriched backyard soil microbial communities from Emeryville, California, USA - eDNA 5th pass 30_C Kraft BY (version 2) (version 2) | ecosystem: Environmental > Terrestrial > Soil >... | reverse complement strand
CGCGCCGGCGAACCAGAACAGGGCGGCGGCGACAGACAGCTTCACCCCTAGACCTCCGAGAACTGGCCGGTCGAGTCGCCGTGCTTCTCCACCGGGATACCGGCGCGATCGAACAGGGTGACCATCAGGTTGGCGTGCGGGGTGTCGGCGGCGTACTTCAGGTGCTGGCCGCCCTTGATCTTGCCATAGCCCCTGCCGAGCACGGCGCTGGGCAGCGGGTCGTGATCGTGGTGGTCCGAATTGCTCATGTTCGATCCGTACAGGATGATCGAGTGGTCGAGCAGGGATCCGTCGCCATCCTCCGTCTTGGCCAGCTTGTCGATGAACTTGGCGAAGACGGTGGTGTGATAGGCCTGGATCTTGGCCAGCCGGTCGAGCTTGGCCGGGTCGTTCTGGTGGTGCGACAGGGGGTGGAAGGCGTCCTGCACCCCGATGTGCGGATAGCTGCGCATGGTGGCCTCACGGGCCATCATGAAGGTCGCCACCCGGGTCAGGTCGGCCTGATAGGCCAGGGCCATGAAGTCGAACATGATGTTCAGGTGGGCGTCGAAGTCCGCGGGCACGCCGACGGGGGCGTCGGGCAGGTCAAGCGCGGAAAGGTCGTGCTCCTTCATCTTGTCCATCCGCCGCTCCAGTTCGCGAACGGATTCGAGGTAGTCGTCGACCCGCACCCGGTCCTGGGCGCCGAGGTCGAGCTTCAGGGTCTTGGCCCGGCCCGCGACGGAATCGAGCAGGCTGGCGGTTTCCTGCAGGATGCGCGCGCGATCCTCCGCCGTGTCGCCCTGGCCGAACAGCTTGTAGAAGACCTTGCGAGGGTTGAACTCCATGGGCAGCGGCTGGCTGGGCGTGCGGAAGGCGACCGTGTGGCCGTAGTTGCAGCCGAAGGTCGGGTCGCACACCGTGCCGCCCTCGGTGGATAGTTCTATGGACGGGAAGGTGGTGTCCTGGCCGATCTTCTGGGCGGCGATCTGGTCCGCGCTGATCCCGGCCTTGCTGTCGCTGCCTTCGCTGGGGGCGACGCAGCCGAGCCAGGTGCCGGCGGTGATGGCGTGCGGCGCCGGGCTTTCAGCCGCCCGGTTGCGCAGGCCGCTGATGACGGTCAGCGAGTCCTTATGCGCCTTCAGCGGAGCGAGGAGTTGCGGCAGGTCGAAATCCCGGCCGATCTTTTCCGGGGTCCAGCGCGAGTGGATGGCGCCGTGCGGAAAATAGATGAAACCCATGCGCGGGGTGGGCGCGGCCGCGGTCTTGGCCAGGGCCGTCGCCGCCGGAATCATGGCGTCCAGCAAGGGCAGGCCCACCAGAGCGCCGGCGCCGCGGAGCATCGTCCGGCGCGAAAGGTGCTTCTTGGAGATGTACATCCCTGGGTTCCTCTCGAGACTCTTATGGCCGCGCGGGCGCGGCGGCGCCTTGGGCGGCGATCTGGACTTTGGCGTCGGGCTTGGCCGCGGGAGCGGCGGGCTTGGCGCGCATGCGGAACTGGTCGCTGTCGACGATGGCCATGACGATGGACGAGAAGCGATAGTTGTCCGCCGAGGTCTTGGCGGTGATCGCTCGCACCGTCGGCATGTCGCGATACTCGACCCGGCGCCCCAGGGCGTAGGTCATCAGCTTCTGGGTGAAGGTCTGGGCGAACTGGTTCGGCCGCGCGGCCAGGGCGTTGCGCAGATCGTTCGGGCCGTTGATCTTTGCGCCGGTGGGCAGAACCCCCGAGGCGTCGATGTCGCTGGCGGCGAAGCGGTCGCGGGCGCGCCACACGCCCACGGCGTCGAAGTTCTCCAGGCTCAGGCCCAGGGGGTCCATGACCCCGTGGCAGACGTTGCAGCTCGGGTTGGCGCGGTGTTCGGCCATCCGCTGGCGCATGGTCCGCACCGTCTGCCCGCCCGCCGGTTCCTTTAGCGCCTCGACCCCGGGGGGGGGCGGGTTCGGCGGGGTGCCGATGATGTTCTCCAGGATCCAGGCCCCGCGCAGCACCGGCGAGGTGCGGTTGGGATAGCTGGTCTGCATCAGCACCGCGCCCTTGCCGAGCAGGCCGTGGCGTTCCTGCATCGGCAGCTTCACGTGACGGAAGCGCGGACCCTTGATGTCGTTGATGCCGTAGTGCAGCGCCAGCCGCTCGTTCAGATAGGTGTCGTCGGCGGTCAGGAGGTCGACCACGCTGCGGTCTTTGCGGAAGATGTCGCTGATGAAGAGCTGCAGCTCCTTCTTCATCGACGCCCGGATGTCGCCATCGGAATCCCGCTGCTTGGCGACGTTGGGGAAAATCTTGGCGTCGGCGGCGACGTCGTCGAGCTTGGCCACCTGCAGCCATTGGAAGGCGAAGCTGGTGACCAGGGTGTCGGCGCGGGGGTCGGCCAGCATCCGCTTGACCTGGGCCTCCATCACGCCGGGCTTGGACAGTTTGCCGGCGGCGGCGATGTCCAGCAGCTCGTCGTCGGGAACGTTGCTCCACAGGAAGAAGGACAGGCGTGAGGCCAGCTCCAGGTCGCTGAGCCGGTGGACGGCGCCCGCGGGCAGCTTGGCCGGGTCCTGTTCCACCCGGTACAGGAATTCAGGGCTGGCGAGCACGCGGGTGATGGCGCCCCGGACGCCCTCCTCGAACCCGCCCCGCTGGTGGCCCATGCGATAGAATTTGCGCAGCTCGGCCATGTCCTGGCCGTTGATCGGGCGGCGATAGGCCTGCCGGGCGATCCTACTGATGATCTTGTCGGCGCAGGCGGCCTCCTGCGACGGGGCCTTGGGATAGCAGGTGAAGATGTGCTGCCGGCTCGGCGTCTCGCTGAGGCCGGTGGGCTTGAAGGGGCCGCGGACCTCGAAGTTGATCACCCGCGGGACGCGGTCCATGCCGCCGCCGGGGGCGAAGTTCTGCAGGCGCGCGTCGGATTCGGCGAAGCTGCGCGCCAGGAAGGTGACGCCCAGCTTGTGCGGGCCGGCGGTGGCCTTGAAGCGGATGTTCTTCAGGCGGCTATTGATCTTCTCGATGGCCGGGGCCTGGAGCTGGTCGATCTGGCGGGAGTCTTCGTCGCCGCCGATGTCCGTCTCATAGACCTTGACCCCGTCGAGCACGACGAGGACCCGGTGCTGGAACTCCGAGTTCAGCGAGTAGAGGCCGCCCACCATGTCGGCGATGTTGACCTCATACTCCCCGTCGGCCGGGAAGTGGTGCTCGACTACCAGGCCGCCCCGGGTGCCCATGGGCAGGCCGGAGACATAGGTGAGCTGCTTGCCGTCGTCCTCGGGGCCGGAGCTGTAGGTCGCGCTGGCCGGGCGGGGCGAACGCTCGCCCACCGCCTGAACCGCTACGGTGCGGGCGGCGGCGATATATTGGTCGAGGAACGATGGTGAAACCTGCAGGGCGTCGGCAACATTGTCGAAGCCGTCGAAGACGTCGTCCTGCGGCAGCAGCGCGGTCGGCGAGATCTTCACCCCGAGGATGTACTGGACCGCGTTGGCGTATTCCTTCCGGTTCAGCCGGTGCAGGGACACATATCCGGGCTCCCGCTCGCCGGCGACGGCGTAGTCGAGATAGCCTTCCAACCAGCCGGTCAGGCCGTCGGTGGTGGCCTCGTCCGGATGGGGCATGCCGGGCGGCGGCATCATCCGCCCGCGCATCTTCTTGACCACCTTCTCCCACAGCTCGGCGTTGGCCGGCACGTCCTTCAGGTCGACGTTGTGCAGCATGACCCCCGCCGTCGCCGTCTTGGCGTTGTGGCAGGCCACGCAGTAGCGGGTGATCATCGCCTTGTACTTGTCCGCCTCGGCGAGGCGGGCGTAGGGCGCAGGTTCGGCCTTGGTCGGCCCGCCCTTGGCGGCGCTGGCCGGAACCAGGGCTGCGACGCCGACCGCGGCGGCGGTCGACAGGGCGATGGCGAGGGAAGCGGAAACGGTTTTACGCATCGGGCGTCAAATGCCCCCATAGGCTCTGGAAGGCCAAGGTGGTGAACAGCTTGGGATCGCCCATTTTGGCGTCGTATTCCTTGGTGTAGCCGGCGGCGACCACTTCGCTGGTGCCGAGTCCCTTGTAGAGGGCGTCGCGCAGGCGGTCGGCGACGGTGGTCATCATCTTGGACTGGGCCTGAAGGTCGGCCTTGGTCATCACCGGCCCGCGGGCCGGGACGATCTTGGTCTTGTCGTCCGCCATGGCGATCAGCGACTGCAGGGCGCCGTTCATGCCGCCGTAGGTGGGGATCTCGATCACGTTCAGGGTCTGGCTGCGGCCTGTGGAGCCGATCCAGCCCCCCGTGGCCCAGTCGATCAGGGGCCAGCCCTCGTTCGACACCATGCCGCCGCACACCAGCACATTGGCCTTGCGGAAGAAGACATAGATGTCGCCGTCGGTGTGGGCCTGGAGCTCGTAGCCGTAGTCGACCTTCTCCTTGCCCAGCATCAGGCTGCCGTTGGTGTAGAAGGTCTCATTCGGGCGGGCCTGGGCCGCGCGGGGGGCGTAGGTCTTGTCCTCCCAGCGGACCCAGATCTCCTGGCCCATCCACAACTTGGTGTTCTCGTGGGCGATGATCTTCGCGCCCTGGCCGCCCAGCAGGTCGTTGGCCCCAGTGTGGGCCGGCCGCCAGCTGGTGTTGAACAGGGTCGAGACCTTGCGAGCCTTGGTGGTTTTCAAGGCGAGGTCGATCACCGCCGGTGCATGTTCGGCAAGGCCGCCGTCCACCATCACGGCGCCGTCCGGCCCGCGCGCGACGACGACGTTGGTCCCCGCGCCCGAGATCAGGCTCAGGCCGCCACCGAGATCGGTTACTGCCAGCTCCGACGCCGTCGCGGCCAGCGCCGCGGCGCCCGCGAATCCCATCGGCAGCACCAATGCGCCGCCAAGACCCGCACGTAGCAAGGCCCGGCGATCTGGCCCGGCCGTTTGCGGGCTCCGACCATTTTTGATGTTGCATCCTCCCATAGGTTGCAAGCTATCTAATTTGCGGCGCTTCGCCAAGCAGCGCCTGACGGCTGGATCGACGCCGCATCATATAAAGCGCCTCGGCGGGATTGATATGCGTAGACAACGGATCGCGTCCGTCGCAGCGGCGTCCTTGCTGCTACCGGCGCGGGACCCGCCCCGCCGCGGTTCGCTGACGTCGACGGACGGCGAATCGTCGCCCCGGACGAAGAGCCGGGCCAGTGGATGTCCCACGGCCGGACCTACAGCGAGCAGCGCTACAGTCCCCTGACGCAGATCGACGAGAAGACGGTGGCGGGCTGGGCTCGCCTGGTTCGCCGACTTCGACACCAACCGCGGCCAGGAGGCGACGCCCATCGTCGTCGATGGAGTGATCTATGTCGCCGCCTGGAGCCGGGTGAAGGCCTACGACGGCAAGACCGGCGAGTTGCTGTGGAGCTACGATCCTAAGGTCCCTGGCGAATTGGGGGCGCTGGCCCGCAACGGCATGGGCTCGTTCGCCCACGCCCTCGACGATCAGGGCGCCGAGCAGCTCCGGTCCTATCTGATCGCCCCTGCCCAGATCGCCAAGGCGGCGCCTCCGACGGCGGGCCCGCCGTAAGGGTTGTTCCTGCGCGACGCGTATAGGTATGCATCAGGCCAACCTTGCTGAACTGTAAGTTGCCTGACCTGAGGGTTGGCAGGACAGTCCGTTTGCGCCGGATCAAGGCGGCGGGGGAAAGGCTGGATGACCGTATGACCATGCGAATGAAGATCTTGATCGCAGCGACGGCTCTGGCCGCCCTGTCCGCCTGCAGCAAGCCGGCCGCAACGCCGCCCGCCGCCACGGGCGGCCCGGTCGCGCACGCCAGCATCCAGGAGGTGATGGTCTCGGTGGTCGAGCCCGCCTCCGCCATCGTCTGGAAGACCCCGGACTCCTTCGACCCTGCCAAGAAGGCGACCCAGGCCCAGATCGACGCGGACTGGCTGGCCCTGCGCAAAGGCGCGGTGGCCCTGTCAGAAGCGTCCAACCTGATCGTCATGGAGGGGCGCCACGCGGCCCCCCCCGGGGTAAAGCTGCAGAACGAGGGGCTGGAGGGCAACCTCACCACCGCTCAGATCGATGAGAAGCTGAAGACAGATCGGACCAAGCTGCTCGAGTACGCAAAGGCCCTGCAGGACGCGAGCCTGAAGGTGCTGGTCGCCATCGACGCTAAGAAGCCTGACGCCGTGCTCGAAGCCGGCGGCGCCGTCGACGAGGCCTGCGAGGCCTGTCACAAGCACTTCTGGTATCCTGGCGCGCCCACCCCGCCCTGATCGGCGGGCGCCCAGGCTTACTTCCTTGTAAGCTTGGGCTGAGGCCCCCTGAGAGGGGGGCGGGCTAGCTTTGGGGTCTCTCCAGACATGTGAGGACCGCCATGTTGCGCCAACTTACTCTTTCCCTGATCGCCGCCGCTGCGCTCGTTTCCGCGGGCGGTCCGGTGTTCGCCAAAGCCGCCGACAGCCGTATGAGCGTCTGCGCCAGCCAATGGCAGGCGATGAAGAAAGCCGGAACCGCCAAGGGCAGTTACGGCGATTTCTCCAAGACTTGCCTGAAGGGCTCCTCCGCCGCGCCCGCCCCGGCTTCGGTGACTCCGGCCCCGGTCGCCAGCGCCGCGGCCGCCAAGCCGGCCGTGACCGCCGCCGCGCCGGTTAAGAAGAGCGCGATGCTGGGTGGCGCGCTCGCCCAGAAGCCCGCGTCTTCCGCCGCCAAGGTGAATACAGTCACCACTAGCGCGGCGGGCGCGACGGCTCAGTGCAAAGATGGCACATTCAGCCAGTCGAAGACCCATAGCGGCGCCTGTTCCCGTCACGGCGGCGTCGCCAAGTGGCTTTAGGCGATCGGCCTTAGAGGTGAACCCATGAGCCTATTCGATGAACTGAAGGGCGCCGTGTTCCAGGCGAGCGAAGGCACGGCCCAGTCCCTGCTGGGGCAGGCGGTCGAGGGCGCCATTCCCGGCGGTCTGGGCGGCTTGCTCGGCAAGCTGCAGGCTTCCGGCCTTGGCGAGCAGGTCTCGTCCTGGCTCGCCCCGGGGAGCAACCTGCCGGTCAGCGCTGACCAGCTCCAGGCTGCGCTGGGCGACGAGCATCTGCAGCAGATCGCCAGCCATATCGGCCTGCCGCTCGACAAGTTGTCTGAAATGCTGGCCGAGCACCTGCCCGGCATCGCCAGCAAGCAGAACGGCTAAGGCCTCGACCCTGGAGCGCGTTGGCGAAAGCGTGAGGCGTTTCGCCCAACGCGCTCTCAATTTTGGAAGCTCGAGCACTCTTCAGCGGTGAGGTGTTTCCGCCGGGCGTCGCCGTGTTCTAGGCGGCGCGCTGCGCCGTCACCGCCTCGACGATGTGGGCGCGATACAGCACGGCCAGCAGGTCGGTCTGTGTGATCACCCCCTGCAACACCCGATCCTCGTCCACCACCATGGCTTCGTGGGCGGCCCCGCTGGACAGCAGCGGTAACAAGGACTGGATGGGCGTCGAGGGGCGGACCCGGTGGACGAAGGGGTCGAGCACGGTCTCGACCAACCGACCGCGGGCGGCCTGCAGTTCGGCGCGCCGGGCCATGCCCACCACCCGCCGCTCGGCGTCGATCACCGGGGCAGTGCGCAGGTCGTGCTTCTGCATGAAGGCCAGAGCGCTCTCGGCGGTCTGGTGGGCGTCCACGGTGATCACGTCCCGCGACATGATGTCGGCGCACAGGATCTGCGCGTGGATGCGCCGGTGCGCCTGCAACTCCACCTCGCGGAACAGGGCGTCGAGGTCTTCGCGGCTGACGTCCAGCAACTCGCCGTAGTGGGCGAGCGCCGCATCTACGTCGGCGGGGGTGAAACCCACCCGCTGACCCGGAGGCGTGTCGTGGGTGGCGTGGGGGTTGACCGTCGCCGCCGTGCGGTGCGGATAGGAGCGCCCCGCCGCCCGGGCGTAGAGAGAGGCTGCCGCTACCAGCAAGACCGAGCAAAGGCCCACCGGAATGAAGGCGAAGCCGAAGCTTGCTGAGGGCGCTGCGGCGCCGGCGAGGGCCGCGCCGAGGGCTAGGGCGCCCCCCGGCGGATGCAGGCAGCCGAGCAGGGCCATGATCAGGATGGCGGCCGCCACCGCCACGGCCGCCGCGGCGATCGGGTAGGGGATCGTGAAAGCGCAGGCCGCACCTACCAGCGCCGAGATGACGTTGCCGCCGATCACCGACCGCGGCTGTGCAAGGGGGCTGGCCGGAATGGCGAACACCAGCACCGCCGACGCCCCGATGGGCGGGACCAGCAACGGAATCGCGCTCATATCCCGCGTCGCCACGGCGTGCGCCGTAAGGCCCACTACGCCTATGCCGAGGAGGGCGCCTAGGCTGGCGCGTGCGGCGTCGGCGGGGCGGATGGGCGCCCGCCCGCGCAAGATCGAAGCGAAATCACGGATCATCGCCGGCTATATGTCAGAGGGCCTTTTCGCGGGCGAGCGAAACATGGTCGCGGCGCCGCGCTCCGAGGTCTGCGATGCGCGATTTCCCTCGGTGGTGGTCACATTTCCTTACAAGGGCGACGCCGGGGAGCAATTCCGCCCCCTCACTGTGGGGTGGACGAAGCGGATCGTGCGTGTGCGGCGACACGTGAGCCACGCTCCGCCCGCGTCGCATATCCACCCCGAGAGGCTGGGAGGTCTCGTCATGGAATTCATGCATTCGGATCGGCCGGTGAAGACCTTTGGCGTGGTGCGCCTGGCGGACGTCTGGGTTCTCACCGCCCACGGCAAGCGCGTGCGCCGCTTCTCCTACCGCGTGGACGCCGAGGAGGCGGCGATCCGCCTCGCCGCGGACGCGTCGGCGCAGGGCCATCCCGTCGAGGTCGTGGTGCAGGGCAAGCAGGGCGAACTGACCCGGCTGCATCTTGTCGGCGCCTGCGGGGCCTTGGGTATGGCCTAAGGGAGCTCTTCCAGGGCCGCCTCCGACGACCCCCTCTAGTAGAATGCGCCGTAGATCACGTCGGCTATCCGGCCGGTGCTGAGCTCGACCATCAGCAGGTCAGGGCCGTAGCGCACCCAGCGATAGCCGTAGGGCGCGCCGTCCAGGCCCATCCGCCAGTAGTCGTCATAGAAGTAGGCCGAGGTCAGGAACAGCGCCGGCAGGATCAGGCCGACCGTCCAGCGGCGATAGCGGTAGCCCTGCGGATAGCGCCAGCGCGGGCCCCGAATCGGCCGGAAGCCCGGTGGGCGTCCCGAACCCGGCGGGTGCGGCCCGGTTGGCGGCGGCGGTGGCGGCCGCCCAGGGCGCGGCGGCCGGACCGGACGTGGAGGCTGGGGACGCGGAGGTTGGATTGGAGGCGTAGGACGTGGAGGTTGAATCTGAGGTCCACCGCCGCCGCCAGGAGGCCTGCCCCCAGCGCCGCCTGGAGGTCCCCCTCCGCCACCGCCAGGAGGTCGCCCTCCGCCAGGCGGCCGGCCGCCCTCGCCCCCTGGCGTCGGGCGTGTCTGCGGCCCGCGATCTGGAGCCTGGGCGCCAGCAAGGCCGGGCGTGAAAAGAAGACAGAAGACCGAAGCGAAAAGCCCGCGGCTGTTCATCGGTGGCTCCCCATGGCGCTAGGCGTAGGCCTCGGCGCCGGGGCGACTATACCGCAAATGGTCAGGTTGCAAACCTGCCCGCCGCACGCGTAGATTGCCGCCCCCCCCCTGACGGCGATGGGGTTCCAGCGGCCGCTAGAGTATGCGGTTGAACCAAAGCATCGAGAGGGCGGCCGCAGCTAGGGCGAAGGCCGCCGCCGCCGCCGCGAAGAAGGCGGTGATCTCGGTCTCCCGCCGCTCCTTGATCAACTGCCGGTTCAGCCCCTCGTAGATCTTCTTGAGCTGTTCGGAGGTTGTGGCGCGGAAGTATTGGCCCTTGGTCATGTCGGCCACCTTCTTCAGGGACTCCTCGTCGAGCTGGGTGCGCATGGTCCAGCCCCCGAAGCCGACGATCTCCCCGTCCTCGGAGCCGAAGCCGACGGTGTAGACCCGCACCCCCTTGTCTGCGGCCTGCCGCGCGGCCTCCACCGGATCGGGCCCGGTGGTGGTCTGGCCGTCGGTCATCACGATGATCAGGGCGGAGGGATAGGTTCCGGGAGGAACCGGCGCAGGCTTGGGCTTCTTCGGCTGGGCGGTCTGCTCGCCCAGGGGCGCGGCGCCCCCGCCGCCATAAGGGTCCTCGCCCCAGCGGGGCTGGCCCATGTCGAACTGCTCGTCGGGGAACAGGGTCTGGAGGGAAACGAGGATGCCGCTGCCGGTGGCGGTGCCCCGTTGCAGCTCGAACCGGTCGATGGCGGCGTTCAGGTCGTCGCGGCTGGTGGTGGGCGACTGCACCAGGAAGGCGGTGGCGGCGAAGGCGACGATGCCGATGCGCACGTCCTTCGGCTGGCCCTTGATGAACTCCTTGGCCGCGGCCTGGGAGGCGGTGATGCGGTTGGGCGCCACATCCTTGGCTCGCATGCTGCCCGACACATCCATCGCCAGCATCACGGTCGCCCGCTGGGAGGCGAGGGTAATCACCGCCGCCGGGCGGGCCACCGCCAGCAGCATCAGGGTGAAGGAAGCGAGGAACAGCAGCGGCGGGATGTGGCGGCGGAAACTCGCGCCCTTGCCCATCGCCTGGCGCACCATGGGCAGGTTGGCGTAGCGCACCGCCTGCGCCTTCTTGCGGCGCAGCAGATAGAAATAGGCGGCCACCAGTAGGGGAACCAGCAGCAGCAGCCACAGCATCTGCATCCAAATGAAGGTCATGGCTTTCCCCTCATGCCGCCGTCCCCCGATCGAGAGGGGTTTGGGCGACGCCGCCGGTGGCGCGGCTGCGCCGTTTGCGCGCCTGGGCGAAGCGCATGATGGACTCGCCGATGTCGTCGGCGGTGGACAGTTCCAGCACGTCGACCCCGGCCCGCTGGAAGGCGGCGCGCAGCTCAAGCTCTCGCGCCTCCGCGGCCTTAGCGAAGCGGCGGCGGAAGCCGCGGTCCTCGGTGTCCACGAAGATCTGCTCTCCCGTTTCGGCGTCCTGCATCACCAGGAAGCCCAGGTCCGGCAGCTTCATCTCAAGGGGGTCGAACAGGCGCACGGCCAGCACCTCGTGCCGGCGGGACAGCAACGACAGGGCCTCCTCCCACCCCGGCGCGCTGATGAAGTCGGAGATGACGAACACGAGGGACCTACGGCGCACCACGTTGAAGGCCGAGCGCAGCAGGGTCGAAAGGTCGGTGGCCGGCGCGCGGTTCAGCGGCGGCCGCGCCAGCAGGGTGTTGAGGATATGCAGCACATGCCGCCGCCCCCCGCGCGCCGGGATGACGAGATCGACATCGCCGCTGAAGAACAGGGCGCCCACGCGATTGCCCTGGCGGGTCAGCAGGCGCGCCAGCACGGTGGTGAACTCGGTCAGCACCTGCCGCTTGTCGATGGTCTCCGAGCCGAAATCGACGGAGGGGCTGAGGTCGAGCAGGAACCAGGCGGTGACCTCCCGGTCCTCATTGTGCTCGCGGACGTAAGGAATCTGCGTGCGCGCCGTCACGTTCCAGTCGATGTGCCGGACGTCGTCGTGGAACTGGTATTCGCGCAGGTCGGCGAGATCGAGGCCGAAGCCCCGGAACAGGGTGCGGTAGTCGCCCTGCAGCAGCCCGTCGAGCTTGCGCAGGACGGTCCACTCCAGGCGGCGCAGAATGGTTTCAGGATTCCGCGGCGACACGAACGTGGGCCTCCAGCGGCTTATCCGGCGGCCGGATGCGGCGCATGATCTGCTGCAGCACCTGATCGGCGGAGACCCCGTCAGTCAGGGCCTCGTAGGACAGTACGATGCGGTGGCGCAGCACGTCGGGGACGATATCCACCACATCCTCCGGCAGGGCGTAGTCGCGGCCGCGCAGGAAGGCGAGCGCCCGCGCGCCCTCGATCAGGTGGATGGTCCCACGGGGGCTGGCCCCATAGAGAATGTGCCGCGCGACGTCGGGCAGGCCGGCTTTCTCCGCGTTGCGGGTGGCGGCGACCAGCTTGACCGCATAGCTGATCAGGGCGGGATCGACATAGGCGCTGCGGCATTGCTTCTGCAGCGCCATCAGTTGGCCGGTGTCGGCGATGGCGGAGACGGCCGCCGCGGCCCCTGTCACCCGCTGGACGATGACGAACTCCTCATCCTCGCTGGGGTAGCCGACCAGCACCTTCATCATGAAGCGGTCGACCTGGGCCTCGGGCAGGGGATAGGTGCCCTCGGTCTCGATGGGGTTCTGGGTGGCCAGCACCAGGAAGGGCTCGGGCACGCGATAGGTCTCGCCGGCGATGGTGACCTGATGCTCCTGCATCACTTCCAGCAGGGCGCTCTGCACCTTGGCCGGCGCCCGGTTGATCTCGTCGGCTAGCAGCAAATTACAGAACACCGGGCCGAGGGAGGTGGAGAACTCCCCCGTGCGCTGGTTGTAGACCCGGGTACCCACAAGGTCTGACGGCACCAGGTCTGGGGTGAACTGGATGCGCTTGAAACTGCCCTGGATGGTCTTGGCCAGGGTGTTGACCGTCAGGGTCTTGGCCAGCCCCGGAACCCCTTCGACCAGCAGATGGCCCTGGGACAGGATGGCCACCAGCACCCGCTCCAGGAAGTGGTCCTGGCCGACCACCACCTTCTTTATCTCATAGAGCACCTGCTGCATCAGCGAGGCGACATCCGCTTGGCCCTGTTCCCCACTGCTCATCACGCCTCGCTTAAAATCGTCGCCGTCAGAACGGCGAGTTGCCGACCGCCTTGGCCGCGTTCTCGATCGGCACGGCGAAGCCGATGCCGATGAACACCGCCTGCTTGTTGGGATTGAGGATGCCGGTGACGATGCCCAGCACCTCGCCGTTGCGGTTCACCAGCGGCCCGCCGGAATTGCCGGGGTTCGCCGCCGCGTCGAACTGGATCAGGTTCTTGGCCCGGTGCTCGTCGCTGAACACCCACTCGCGCTTCAGGCCGGAGATCACGCCGGAGGACACCGACGGGCCGATGCCGAAGGGAAAGCCCACCGCTACCACCTCGTCGCCGGGGCGCAGGCCCTTGGTGGACACCAGGGTCGCCGGCTTCAGATCGTCGGGCAGGGTCTTGGCGCGGATGACGGCGAGGTCGTCCTCGGTCTGGGCGCCGACGATCTCGGCGTCGCTGATCAGGCCGTTGGCGAAGGTCACCTTCAAGGTTTCGGCGGAGGAGGCCACATGCCAGTTGGTGAGGATGGTGCCCTTTTCGTCGATCACTACGCCGGAACCGACCGACGACGGATCGATGGACTTGGCGTTCGGGGCGGAGGCGACGCCGGTGCCGGGGTGATGGCCGGCGGCCACGCGGCTGGGGTCGTAGCCGGTCACCCGCACCACGGACGGGCGGATGATGTCGGCGGCGATGCTGGCGTTGGACGGCGCGGGCTTCTTCTTAAGGTTATAGGCGACGGCCGCGTCGATATCGGCCTGGGTATAGACCTTGGCCTTGGGCTGCAGCCCCTGGTAGCCGGCGAACAGCGCAAGGGCGAGGGCCGTGCTGGCCGCGATCAGCAGAGGCTTCTCGAACCGTCCGTGGAAGGCGCGCCAGCGGCCGGCGAGCTTCTGCCGCAAGGTCGGCTCCGGCGGCGGCGCGGGTGCGGCCGCACGCTGGGCTTTTGGGCGTGGCCCGGAGGGCTGCGACCATGAGGAACTGCTGTAGAGCGGATGACGCTTCATGTCCGCCTGCCCTTCGCCTGGGGGCATCGTGGCCCCTTCCCCAACGATTGTCATCAGGGCGAACGATCAGTCGTGAACCATCATCGGCCGTCGTGGCGGATTATGGGCAGGATGGACGACTTTTAGCGTCGCGCTCAGGCTTTGGGGCGCCCCTTGGCGGTTTCCACGCGGGCGCGTTCCAGTTCGGCGCCTTCCGGCCCGTCGAGGGCTTCCTTGGCCTCGATGGCCTTTTTCTCCACCGGGCCGGTCTTCACGAACTCGGCTTCGTGTTTCTGGAATTTGCGCGCGGCTTCGTAGTCGCCTTCGCCCTGGATTTGATTGTTTCCAGCCATCTGTCGCTCCTCTGGAGACCTTCCCGGAGAAGCCGCGAGGGCGAGGGTCGGTTCCCACGGGGTCTTTCGTGGAGCGCACGGGACGTCTCGACAGTCCCCGGTGGAACGTGATCATCTGCCCCTAGCAGTGTTCGTGACGCGGGTTCGCCTCGTTCGACCGATGACGCCAGAGTTCCGGCGGCGGGGCGCTTACCAGTGTCCAGACGGGGGGAGGCAAGGCGACATCGCGATCCGGCGGCCGCACGGCGATACGCTCCGGCCTACCCAATCAAATAAAAAACAAAGACATAGGAGGAGAGGATGGCGATCCTGCCACCAAGGGTGAGCGCCGCCCAGTTCGGCTCGGCGATCCGTCAGTTTGAGGCCGCGATCGGCAAGGAATGGGTCTTCACCAGCGATGAGGACCTGTTCCCGTACCGCGACCCGTTTTCGATGATCAAGGACGAGGCGAACGAGCTGGTTCCCTCCGCCGCCGTCGCCCCTGACACGGTCGAGCAGGTGCAGGCCATCGTCCGCACCGCCAACCAGTACAAGATCCCCCTCTATTCGATCTCGACCGGCAAGAACTACGCCTACGGCGGCGCCAGCCCGAACGTGCGCGGCAGCGTCATCGTCGATCTGAAGCGCATGAACCGGGTGCTGGAGGTCGACGCCGACCGCAACTTCGCCCTGGTGGAGCCCGGGGTCGCCTACTTCGACCTCTATCGCTACATCCAAGATCGCGGCTTGAAGCTGTGGATCGACACCCCTGATCCGGGATGGGGCAGTCTCGTCGGCAACGCCATGGACCATGGCATCGGCTACACCCTCGGCTTCTATCGCGACCACATGGGCGCCCACTGCGGCATGGAGGTGGTGCTGCCGAATGGCGAGGTGATGCGCACGGGCATGGGCGCCATGCCAGGCGCCAAGACCTGGCAGGAGTACAAGCACGGCTTCGGCCCCGACCCGGCCGGCCTGTTCGCCCAGGGCAACTACGGCATCGTCACCAAGATGGGCTTCCGCCTGATGCCCCAGCCGGAGCATTGGCGCACTGGCATGGTCACCGTGCCCCGGCGACGCGACTTCATCGGCCTAGTGAAGACGGTGAACTACCTCTCGGACCTCTTCATCATCGGCGAGCCTTGGTACGGCAGTCCCCTGCGGCGGCTGATGGGCAACACCGAGTTCCGGGAGGCGGCGACCCGCGCCGGCGGCTTCAACGAGACCGAGCTCGACCGCCTCGCGGCGGCGGCCGGCCTGCATAGCTGGCAGGTGGAGCTGCAGTTCTACGGTTCGGAAAAGACCACCCTGGCCAACTGGGAATACGCCAAGGAGCTGTTCGCCCGGAATGTGCCCGGCTCCCGCGCCATCGACGGGGAGTCCCTGCGCGTGCCCCTGACGCAGGCGCAGATCGAGAACACCACCGGCCCCTATCCCACCAACATGCGCCGCAACGTCACCCAGGGCGTGCCGGGGCTGGGCGTCTGGTACCAGACCGGGCGCACCGAGCAGCAGCAGGATCGCTGGAACGAGACCCACTTTGGCCTGTTCTCGATGGTTCCGCGCAGCGGGGAGGGGGTGTTCGAGGCGCAGCGTGTGTTCGCCGACATCGCCCACGAGATGGGGATCCCGGGGGGCAATGCTCTGCTCACGCCGGTGAACTGGTACCAGTTCTCCTTCCTGATGGCCTCAGGCTTCGGCGCGGCGGGCGATCTCACGCCCGCGGGAAAGAAGAAGCAGGCCGACCTGCTGCGCCGGATCATCCGAGCCAACGCTGAGCATGGCTGGGGGGACTATCGCGCGCCGCCCCTGCTGCAGGACGACGTGGCCGAGGCCTATTCCTTCAACAACCACGTCCTGCGCCGCTTCAATGAGACCATGAAGGACGCCATCGACCCCAACGGCATCCTGTCCCCCGGTCGCGGGGGGATTTGGCCCAAGCCCCACCGGTCGCTGAGAGGGAAGCTGAAGTCATGAAGACGATCGGACTTTTGCCGGCCGCCGCCGTCATCCTGATCGCGGGAAGCGTCGCGGCCCAGACGCCGGACCTTGTCGCGACGGGCAAGGCCAAGTTCGCCTACGCCTGCGCGCCCTGCCATGGGGCTGGGCCGGGGGACGACGGCAAGCCCATGCTGCCGGGCACCCAGTCGCTGGCCTACAAGTACAAGGGCGAAAAGCCGGCGGCGCTCGAGCTGCGCTCTGACCTGCCGGCCGAGATCCTCAAGACCTTCGTGCGGCGGGGTTCCTGGTCCATGCCGGCCTTCCGCAAGACCGAGGTGTCGGATGCGGAGATCACCGCCATCGCCGCCTACCTCGCCCAATCGTCGAAGGCGGGGGTGGCGACGAAAACGCGCTAGCCGCTCACACCAGGGCGGTCGGCAGGGGCGCGCCGGTCAGGTAGGCGTCGAGGTTGGCGAGCACGATCTCGGCCATCCGCTGGCGGGTTTCTACGGTGGCGCTGGCGATGTGCGGGGTCAGCACCACCTTGGGGCTGGCGCGCAGGGCCTCGGGCACGCGGGGCTCGTCCTCGAACACGTCGAGGGCGGCGCCGGCCAGCCGGCCGGCCTCCAGCGCCGCGATCAGCGCCGCCTCGTCGACGATCGATCCGCGGGCGACGTTGACCAGCACGCCATCCGGCCCCAGGGCGTCCAGCACCGCGGCATCGACCAGATGTCGGGTCGAGGCGTTGGCCGGGCAGGCGATCACCAGCACCTCGCAGGCCTGGGCGAGGCCCGTCAGATCGGGATGGTAAGCGTATGGGACGAGCTTTTCCCGCGGCCCGGTGTAGGCCACCGGCCCGAACGCGGCGAGGCGATCGGCGATGGCGAGGCCGATGGCGCCCAGCCCCACCACCCCGAAGCGGCGGCCGCTGACCTTGCGGGCCGGCGGGCGGTCGCCCTTCAGCCAGTCCCCGGCGCGCACATAGGCGTCCGCCGCCGGGATGCCCCGGAGCAGGCCGATGATCAGGCCGATGGCGAGGTCGGCCACATCCTCGGTCAGGGCCCCCGGCGTGGTGCTGACGCGAATCCCCCGGCTGCGGGCGAGGTCGAGGTCCACTTTGTCGAAGCCGACCCCGTTGATGGCGATCACCCCGAGCGAGGGGAGGGCGTTCATCAGTGCGTTCGGGCAACCGATGTGACCGCCAGAGACGACGGCGCGCACCGATGGCGGGCGGTCCCGCAACAGGGACTCCTGTTCCTGCGCCCCGAGTTCGAACCAGCGGATCACCTCGAAGCGATCCCTCAGGCCCGCCTCCAACTGGGGGGTGAAGGGGCAGAGTTGCAGCGCGGTCGCGCGCGTGGGGTTCATGGGCGGACCTTAGATGACCGAGAGGATGCCGCCATCGACGTAGATGGTCTGGCCGTTGACGAAATCGGAGGCGCGCGACGCCAGAAACACAGCCGCCCCGTGCAGGTCTTCCAGGTCGCCCCAACGCCCAGCGGGGGTGCGTTTGCGCAGCCATTCGTCGAACACCGGATCTTCCACCAGCGCCTTGTTGAGCGGGGTGTCGAAATAGCCCGGGCCGATGGCGTTGATCTGCAGGCCGTGACGCGCCCAGTCCGCGCACATGCCCTTGGTGAGGTTCTTCACCGCCCCCTTGCTGGCGGTGTAGGGGGCGATGCCGGGGCGGGCGAGTTCGCACTGCACGCTGCCGACGTTGATGATCTTGCCCTGCCCGCGGGCGATCATGTGCGGCGCTACCGCCTTGCTGACGAAATAGACGCTGTCGACATTGGTCGCCATCAGCTCGCGCCAGTCGTTGTCATCGAAGGTGTCCAGCGGCGCGCGGCGCTGGATGCCGGCGTTGTTGACCAGGATGTCGATCTGCACCCCCGACGCCTCCAGTGCGTTGACGGCCGCCGTGGCCGCCGCCGGGTCTGTGACGTCGAACACGCTGATGCTCGCCGCCACGCCGCTCTCGCGAAGCTGTTGCGCCGCGTTCTCCAGCGTCGCCTGCGAACGCCCGTTGAGGATGAGGGCGGCCCCGGCGTTTCCAAGCGCCCGGGCGATGGCGAAGCCGATCCCCCGGGATGCGCCGGTCACCAGCGCCGTCCGGCCTTCCAAACTGAAGAGGTTCATGGTCAGAATCGTGTCGCCCGATGATACGCAGCCTGAGATGCAAGCTGTAATAAGGGACCGGTCACACGGCAAGGCGCGAGCGGGCTCTCAGGTCGCTTTCTCCAGCGTGCGCGAGGCGGCGTCACGAGCTGGCGGAGGGGTGTTTGCCTTGGGCAGGATGCCATGTTACCGGTCACGCGAAGGAGTTCGGCGATGCTCGCGGTGGTCTGTCACGGAAAGAAGGATCTGAGGATCGATCAGGTCGAGGACCGGCCGCTCGCCCCGGATGAGGTGCGGGTCAGGGTCGCGTTCGGCGGCATCTGCGGTTCGGACATGCACTACTACCACCGCGGCTCGGTGGGCGATTTCGCGGTGAGGGAGCCGATGGCCCTCGGCCACGAGATTTCCGGCGTGGTGATCGAGACCGGCGCCGCCGTGCGCGGCCTTCGCCTCGGCATGAAGGCGGCCCTCGATCCGGCCCGGCCCTGCCTGACCTGCAGCTATTGCCGCGCCGGGCGGGCCAACCTCTGCACCAATATGTTCTTCCTCGGCAGCGCCGGCCGCTTCCCGCATGTGCAGGGGGGCTTCGCGCAGCACCTCGTGCTGCGGCAGGATCAGATCATCCCCGTGCCCGACGACACCGATCTGCTCAAGCTGTCGGTGGCCGAGCCCCTGTCTGTCGGCCTGCACGCGGTCGCGCGCGCCGGGTCGCTGATGGGCAAGCGGGTCATCGTCACCGGGTCTGGCCCCATCGGCTTGTTGACCGCGCGGTCGGCGCGCCTCGCGGGTGCGCTGGAGGTTGTCTCCACCGATGTGGAAGACGCCGCCCTCAGCGTCGCCTGGACGCACATGGGCGCAAGCCGCACCGTCAATGTGGCGGCCAACCCTGACGGCCTCGCCGAGTTCGAGGTCGACGGCGGCTATTTCGACGTGGCGTTCGAAGCCTCAGGGGCGCATTCGGCGCTGACCTCCCTGTTCAAGGTGATCCGCCGCGGCGGCCGCATCGTGCAGGTGGGGATGATGCCCCCCGGCGCGGCGCCGGTTCCGATCAATGTGCTGCAGGCCCGGGAGATCGACCTCGTCGGGGCCTTCCGCGCCAACGACGAGTTCCGCCTAGCGGTGGAGCATATCGTCTCCGGCGCGATGGACGTCTCGCCGATCCTGTCGGCCACCTACCCGATGTCGCAGGCCGTCGACGCCTTCGAGCGGGCCGGCGACCGCTCGAAGGTGGTGAAGCTGCACCTCGCCCTCGACGAGACCCTCGCATGATCACCCGCACCGCCATCTTCGAGGGGCATATCAAGCCCGGCTGCGAGGAGCGTTTCTTCGCGGAGATCAAGGCCCGCCTCGCGCCCCTCTGGCGACAGTTTCCCCACGCCAGCAACATCCGGCTGCTGCGGGTCACCTCGTCGGACGCCGACGCCCTGCCGGTGGCGATGATCCAGCAGGTCGACTACCCCTCGGTCGCCGCCATGGAGGAGGCCATCGCTTCGCCGGTGCGCACCCAGGCCCGGGCCATCACCCTGGAGCTGATGGAGATGTTCGAGGGCCACTTCTACCACGTGGTCAGCGAGGGCAACGCCGTGGAGGACGCGCTTTGAGCGATCCGCGGTGGCCTTCACACCGGCCCGCCGACCTCGATATACCTGTGCACCTTCATTGCATGAGCTTCGGTACGTCATGAGCCGGTCGCCCCAGACCAAGGATCAGGCCAAGGACAAGCCGGCGAGGCGCGGTCAGGCCTCCCAGCGGCCGACCATCCGCGACGTGTCGCGCCTCGCCGGGGTCTCGCGCATGACCGTGTCGCGGGTGATCAGCGATCCCGAGCTCGTGCTGCCGATGACGCGGGAACGGGTCAACAAGGCCATCGCCGACCTCGGCTATGTGCCGGACCGTGCGGCGGGCAGCCTCGCCAGCCGGCGCACCGGCTTCATCGCCCTGATGCTGCCGACCCTGACCAACGCCAACTTCTCGGCGGTGGCCCATGGGCTGACGGAGGCGTTGCGGGACGCCGACTACCATTTGCTGATCGCCTACACCGACTACGATCTGGCCGAAGAGGAGCGACAGCTCCGCAACCTCCTCGCCCGCCGGCCGGAGGCCATCGTGCTGACCGGCTCGATCCACCGCCGGGCCGCGTCGCGGATGCTGTTGGCCGCCGACATCCCCGTGGTCGAGATCGCCGACCTTCCGGCCCAGCCGGTGGAGCACGCCATCGGCTTCTCCAACTATCAGGTGGGGCGCACGGCGGCGCGCTACCTGATCGAGAAGGGCTTCAAGCGCATCGGCGCGGTGGCCAGCGCCAACGACGGCGACGTGATCGACCATCGGGGCGAGGAGCGGATGCGCGGGTTCGAGGACGAGCTGCGCTATTCCGGGGTGCCCACCGACCTCGTGCTGCGCCATGGCCGGCCCCCGGTCAGCTACGATCACGGCGCGACGGGGATCGGCTTGCTGCTTGACCGCAAAGCGGGGCTGGAGGCGGTTTTCGCGGTGTCGGACCTCTCCGCCGTCGGCATGGTGATGGAATGCCAGCGCCGCGGGGTGGCGGTGCCCGACGAGCTATCGGTGATGGGCTTCGGCGATTTCGAGATCGGGCGGGAGATCAATCCGCCCCTGACCACCATTCATGTGGACTTCCGGGCGCTGGGTCAGCTCACCGGCCAGACCATCCTCGAGCTGTTGTCGAACGGGGGCGGGGAGGGGGCGCGCATCGTCGACGTGGGCCTGCAGGTGGTCGAGCGCGCCTCGGTCAAGGCGCCGGTGTGATGCGGGTCGCCGTCATCGGCGTCGGGGTGATGGGGTCGGCCATCGCGGGCCGGCTGCTGGATACGGGCGCCGTCGTCAGCCTCTACGACGCCGCGCGGGGCAAATGCGATGCGCTGGCGGCGCGCGGCGCCGGAAGCGCCGCCTCGCCGCGTGAGGCCGCGGCCACGGCCGACTTCGTGATCACCAGCCTCAACACCGCCGCCGTGGTCGAAAGCGCGGTGTTCGATCCGGGGGGCGTCGCGGAGGCGGGAAGCGGTGACAAGCTGCTGGTCGATATGTCGAGCATCGACGCGGGGCTGACCGCTAGCATGGCCGCCCGTCTCGCGGCGGACACCGGCATGGGGTGGGTGGATGCGCCGCTCTCCGGCGGAGCGCCAGCCGCGGCCAGGGGGGAGCTGACCCTGATGATCGGCGGGGCCGAGGCGGACGTGGGGCGGGCGCGGCCGCTGCTCTCCCTGCTATCGACCAACTACACCCATCTCGGCGCCTCGGGCGCGGGCCAGACCGTCAAGCTGATCAACCAGATCCTGTGCGCCGGCGCCTTCCTGACCGTGGCCGAGGCGGTGCGCTTCGCCGAGCATCACGGGGTGGACGCGACCAAGATCCCCGCGGCCCTGGCGGGAGGGCGGGCTGACTCGCGCATCCTGCAGGAGTTCATGGCCAAGATGGCGCGGCGGGATTTCTCGCCCACGGGCCGTATCGACAACATGCTGAAGGATCTGGAGACGGTGCAGGCCGCGGCCTTCGCCGGGCGTATCCCGATGCCGGTGACCTCCCTCATCGCCGACCTGCATCGGATGCTGGTGAGGGGGGGGCTGGGCGGTGCGGACAGCGCCGAATACGTTCGCCTGTTCGACCTCGTCGCGGACAGGGCCTCGGACGGGGCGCAGGACCCGGCGCCGTGACCCGCCCCTCGGTGGTGGTGATGGGGGTCAGCGGCTGCGGCAAGTCCACCCTCGGCCGCGCCCTCGCCGACGCCCTGGGGTGGCGCTTCATCGAAGGCGACGCGCTGCATCCGCCGGAGAACATCGCCAAGATGGCCGCTGGCGTTCCGCTCACCGACGCCGACCGCCAGCCCTTCCTGATCCGGGTCGCGGACGCGATGGCGGCGTCGCGTGAAGAGGGCGTGGTGGCGGCCTGTTCCGCCCTCAAGCGCGCCTATCGCGACCTGATCCGCGAACGGGCGGGGGACGTGATTTTCGTGCTGCCGGTACTGACCCGCGGGGCTCTGCTGGCGCGCATGGCGCAGCGAACCGGCCACTTCATGCCTGTCTCTCTGCTGGACAGCCAGCTCGAGGATCTTCAGCCGCCGGGAGCGGACGAGGACGTCATCCTGGTGGACGGCGAGACGCCCTTGGAGGCCCAGGTGGCCCAGGCTCTGGAAGCGCTGCGGGCGAGGCTTTCCGCCCCCGCCTGATCCCCCGGTTGACAACCCCAACCCCCCATGTGCACGGTCACATCAAGAGCCCGGCGGCGCCGGTATGATGCGCCCCGACCCGCAAGGGCCGGCGGCCTGGGCCAAGGGGAAGGACCCGATCGATGCAGGCGCCGAAAGCTGAGCCCGACGCGGCGGAAACCCCGTGGCCGAGTCCGGTGCGGGGTTGGACCGTGGTCGTCCTGCTGGGCCTCGCCTCCATCGTGTCCCAGTTCGACCGGACGGTGGTGAACCTCACCGTCGAGCCGCTCAAGGCGGCCTTCGATCTCGACGACACCCGGTTCGGCATGCTGCAGGGCGTGGCCTTCGGCGTCTTCTATGTGCTGGCCTGCGTGCCGATCGGCCGGCTGGCGGACCGCTATCAGCGCCGGCTGATCATCGCCCTCGGCCTTCTGCTGTTCAGCCCGTTCGCCATGGCCTCGGGTCTGGCGCGCACCTACTGGCAGTTGTTCCTGATGCGGGTCGGCGTCGGGGTGGGGGAAGCCAGCCTTACCCCCGCCGGCTTTTCGATGCTGAGCGACCTGTTTCCGCCCGAGCGGCTGGGACGCCCCCTGGGCGCCTTCCTGATGAGCGCGCCGGTGGGGCAGGGGCTGGCCTTCATCCTGGGGGGCAGTCTCCTGGGTTGGTTGGCGACGTCGCCGCTTTTGCAGGTTGGGCCGCTCGCCGGTCATGCGCCGTGGCAGGCGGCCTTCATGATCATCGGCTTTCCGGGCCTATTGCTCGTGCCCCTGTTCCTGCTGGTGAAGGAGCCGATGCGGCGCGGACCGGGCGGGAGGGACCCTCTGAAAATCGGCGAAGTGGCGGCCATTGTCGGCTCGCGGCGCAAGGCGCTGATCCCGATGGTCGTCGGCTTCGCCATGGTGTCGCTGGTCTCCTACGTCTTCTTCATCTGGACCCCGGCCCTGTTCCAACGCACCTATGGCTGGAGCCCGGCGCAGGTGGGGCTGGGCTTCGGCCTGATCGTGATGACGGTCGGCACCGCCGGCGCCTATTTCGGGGGCTGGATGAGCGACCGGATGTCCGCCCGCGGCCATCTCGACGCGCCGCTGAAGGTCGCCGGCTTCGGCTTCGTCGGTTGCGGCGTGTTCGGCGTTCTGGCGCCGCTGATGCCCACGGCCCCGCTGGCCCTGCTGATGGTCGCGCCGGCCCTGTTCCTGGCCAACACCCCCTACGCGTGCGCTGGAACGGCGCTGCAGTTGATCATCCCCAACCGGGCGCGGGCCCAGGTGTCGGCCATGTACATCACCCTGACCACCCTGGTGGGGCTGACCGTGGGGCCGATCGTGGTCGGCCTGATGACCGACCGCATCTTCAAGAACCCGGCCGACATCCGTTACTCGATGGCCATCGTCGTGGGCGTCGCGGCCCCGCTGATGTTCATCCTGATGATGTTGGCCTGCCGCCCCTTCAGGGCGCTGAGGACGGAGGGCTGACGCCCTGCTCGGCGATGTGGCGCCGAGCAGGGCGCGCCTTGGCCGCTAGGCCGCCGCGCCTAGCCGCTGCGCCCGCGGCAGGTCGAAGCGATCCGCGTTCATCACCTTGGTCCAGGCCGCCACGAAGTCGCGGACGAACTTCCCGCCCGCATCCGAGGCCGCATAGACTTCGCTGAGCGCCCGCAGCTGCGAGTTGGAGCCGAACACCAGGTCGGTGCGCGTCGCGGTCCACACCTCCTCGCCGGACAGGCGGCTGCTGCCGACGAAGACCTCGTCGCCGCGGTCGTCCACCTCTTTCCACGCGGTCTGCATGTCGAGCAGGTTCACGAAGAAATCGTTGGTGAGCTGGCCCGGCCGCTTGGTCAGGACGCCATGGGGCGACCCGCCGTGGTTGGCGCCTAGAACCCGCAATCCGCCCACCAGCACGGTCATCTCCGGCGCCGTCAGGCGCAGCAGCTGGGCTCGGTCGATCAGCAACTCCTCGGTGGGGACGTTGAACCGCACCTGCAGATAGTTGCGGAAGCCCTCCGCCTTGGGCTCGAGGACGGCGAAGCCCTCGGGATCGGTCTGCTCGGCCGTTGCGTCGGTTCGCCCCGGCGTGAAGGGAACCGCCACGTCGTAGCCGGCGTCCTTGGCCGCCTTCTCCACCCCGGCCGATCCGGCCAGTACGATGAGGTCGGCCAGCGACACCTTCTTGCCCCCGGCCGCCGCCCCGTCGAACTCGGCCTTGATCTCTTCCAGCACCCCGAGAACCCGCTGCAGATTTGCGGGGTCGTTGACCTCCCAATCCTTCTGCGGCGCCAGCCGGATGCGCGCCCCGTTCGCCCCGCCGCGCTTGTCGGAGTTGCGATAGGTCGAGGCCGACGCCCAGGCGGTCTTCACGAGGTCGGAGACCGACAGGCCGGACCCCAGGATCTTCGCCTTGAGCGCTGCGACGTCCGCCGTATCGACCAGCGGATGATCGACCGCCGGCAGCGGGTCCTGCCAGATCAGGTCCTCCGCCGGCACCTCGGGCCCGAGGTAGCGAACCTTGGGGCCCATATCCCGGTGGCACAGCTTGAACCAGGCGCGGGCGAAGGCGTCGGCGAATTCGGCGTGATTGGCGCGGAACCGCTCCGAGATGGCCCGGTACTTGGGATCCATCTTCATCGCCATGTCGGCGGTGGTCATCAGCGTCGGCACGCGCCGTTCGGGGCTGTGCGCGCCAGGCGCCAGGTCCTCGGGCTTCTGGTTGATCGGCTGCCACTGCTTCGCGCCGGCCGGACTTCTCACCAGCTCGTAGTCGTAGTCGAGGAGCATGCGGAAATAGTCCTGGGTCCACTGGATCGGATGGGGCGTCCAGGAGCCCTCGATGCCGCTGGTGATGGTGTGGTCGCCCACGCCGCTCTCGTGGCCGCTCTGCCAGCCGAGGCCCTGCTGAGCGATGTCCGCCCCCTCGGGCTCCGCCCCGACCTTGCTCGCGTCCCCCGCCCCGTGGCACTTGCCGAAGGTGTGGCCGCCGGCGGTCAGGGCGACGGTCTCCTCATCGTTCATGCCCATGCGCGCGAAGGTCTCGCGAATGTCGCGGCCCGACTGGATCGGGTCGGGATTGCCGCCCGGCCCCTCGGGATTGACGTAGATCAGGCCCATCTGGATCGCCGCCAGCGGGCTTTCCAGCACCATGTTGCGCTCTGGCTGGATGCGGGTCTCGTTGCCTTCCTGGCCGACCCACTGTTCCTCGGTGCCCCAGTAGATGTCCTTTTCCGGCTCCCACACGTCGGCGCGGCCGCCGCCGAAGCCGAACACCGGGCCGCCCATGGACTCGATGGCGACATTGCCGGCCAGGATCATCAGGTCCGCCCAGGATAGCTTCTGGCCGTACTTCATCTTGATCGGCCAGAGCAGGCGGCGCGCCTTGTCGAGGTTGGCGTTGTCCGGCCAGCTATTCAGCGGCGCGAAGCGCTGGCCGCCCGACGAGGCCCCGCCACGGCCGTCGCCGGTGCGATAGGTCCCGGCGCTGTGCCAGGCCATGCGGATGAAGAAGGGACCATAGTGACCATAGTCCGCCGGCCACCAGGGCTGGCTGTCGGTCATCAGGGCGTGGAGGTCGCGTTTGACCGCGGCGTAGTCGAGGGTCTTGAACGCCTCGGCGTAGTCGAAGTCCGCGCCCATCGGGTTCCCGTGGTCGCCATGCTGGCTGAGAATGTCCAGCGAGAGCTGGTTCGGCCACCAGTCACGGTTGGTGCGCCCCAGCAGCGATCGCAAAGCCGCCGGTTCCTTGAAGGGACAGTTGAGCGGTGTGCCGCCCGCGCCTGCGTCGTCCATGGTCTTCCTCCTGATCTCCCCCGGTAGGTGAAGACTAGGCCGGGCCTTTGGCGGTCGGCAAAATGAAAAACCTGATCGGGAGGATCGAAGCCATCTATCTTCGTTGACGGCTTTGGTCTGTCGATGCGGAGCGGAATCCTGCTCTCGAAGCTCTTCTTTGAAGAATGAAAACGGCCCGCCAGCAGAAGCCGGCGGGCCGCAATTTTCCAGGAGAGTTTTTCGGCGCCTACAGCCTGTCGTCGATCGACGATCTCACGAAGCCCGGCGGGAACTCCTCCACCTCGTTGCCGACGATGGTGTATTCCTTGGTTCGGCCGCTGAAGCGCCCTTCCAACTCCATATAGCCTTGCGGATCGAAGAGGGGCGTGGCGCTCATGCCCATAACGCCGGTCGCATCCTTCTTGTCGCAGGTATAGATGCAGCCCTGCTGCGCCACGTTCTTCAAGCCGTGCTCCAGCATGCCGTCCATGGCCGCCTTCAACAGGTAGTGCATGGTCATGAAGTTGAAGCCGAGCGGGTAGATCTGGTCGACGGTGACGTTCTGCACGCCGTTCTCGCCGCGCACGTCGGGGAACATCTTCCAGCCCGGGACCCGTTCGGCGACGTATTTGGCGTGGTCCAGGGTTTGGATGCGGACCACGGTACTCATTTGGGCGCCGAGCTCAATGGCCATGCGCATCCGCTCGCAGCCCTCGTCCATCTCGGTCTCAGGGTCGGCGTTGGTGCGGGCGATCAGGATGCAGTCGGTGCCGGCGAGGGCTGCCACCGCCGCCTTGACCTTGGCGTAGTATTTCTCGCGGGGGAGGAGGCTTGTGGTCTCCTCCATGTCGCCGGTGTCTTCGAGCTGCAGGGCCGTGGCGCCGGCCATGGCCAGGCGCTTGGCGCTGCGATAGACCGCCAGAGGGCCGCCGAAGCCGTCCTCGATGTCGGCGGCCAGGGGGATGGAGGTGGTCTGGCTGATCCGGCTGGTGATCCACTCGATGTCGGTGAGGTTGCTGAAGCCGTAGTCGATCACCCCGTTCATGGCGATCGACACCTCGCCGCCACTGAGCATCATGGCGGGAAAGCCGACCATCTCCACGGCGCGGGCGGAGGCGCAGTCATAGACGCAAGGCGCCACCACGCAGCGATCGGCCTCGAGGAGGACCTGCTTCAACGACTTTTTGGCCATGGCCTAGGGTCTCACTTTCACAGCGGTTTTAACTGACGATCTGCGCGCCGATCGGCGTCGCGGGCCACCTACATCCGCAGCCGCACGCCGCCTTTGAAGTAGATGCCGATCGGATCGAAGTACACTTGGTTGGTTCCGCCCTGGGCGCTGGCCGCCAGGGGCGGCTTGCGGTCGAACACGTTGTTGACGACACCGAAGAACTCCAACCGGTCGCTGGCGCGGAAAGACGCGCTGAGGTCCATGTAGAACCGGCCGCCGACCCGGTTGGAGCTGACGCTGCTGGGGGAGGTGATGCTGTAGCCGGGGTCTTCCGGACCGACCAGGGTCACGTCGAACGTGCCCGGCGAGATGTAGCGGCCGTGGGCGCCCAGGGTCAGCTTGTTGAGGTTCCAGGTGACGAGGCCATCGACGATCCAGTTGGGCACGCCGGTAGTGGTGCCGGGGCGGTAGCCGGTCTGGCCGACCCGGTCGGTGATCCCAACCGAGTCCTTGGTGGACAGTTCGAGGTAGTGGGTCGCCAGCACGCGGAAGTCGAGCCCGCCGAACCGGCCTAGGTTGTGCTGGTAAGAGGCCTCGATATCGATGCCGCGGTTTTTCTGGCGGTTGACGTTCTGCAGCACGTCCTGGACCAGGGTCAGTTGCCCGGCGCCGTTGCGCGAGATGAAGGGGCAGAATTCGGTCGCCCCTTGAGCACAGCGGTTGATCACCACCTGGGCGCCCAAGGTCGAGATCGCCCCCTGGATGTCCACGTCATAGTAGTCGACCGACAGCTTGAACGAACGGGCGAAGCTGAAGCCCGGCGACAGCACCACCCCCGCCGTCCAGGTGTTGGCGGTTTCCGGCGACAGCACCGGGTTGGAGCCCGAAAGGGAGTCGATCTGGATCTGCGCGCCGGCGTTCTGCGGGTCCAGGATGGTCACCCGCCCGGACGTGACGGGGCCGAACAACTCGGTGATGTTGGGCGCGCGGATGTCGCGCGAACGGGTGGCGCGGATGCGGATCTGCTCGATCGGCTCATAGACGCCGCCGAACTTCCAGGTGGTGACGCTGGTGCTGCTGGAGGCGCGGCCGGGGCTCGACCGCTCATAGCGGGTGCGGCGGGCGGCGCCGTTCAGCTCGAGATTGTGGACGAGGGGGGCGTCCTTCAGCAGGGGCGCGACCGCCTCGGCATAGCCTTCGGTCACCTCGATCTTGCCGTTGATGGCCTTGCCGTTGAACGACCAGAACTGGTTGGTGGACGACAGGGCGTCGGCGGTCCCGACGATCCGGTCGCTGCGGTATTCGCCCCCGGCGGCGATGGAGAGCGGCCCGCCGGGCAGGGTGAAGAGGTCGCCGTGCACATTGCCCGCGACCACGTCCTCGCGGGTGTCGGCGGTTTGGAAGCCCGATGGCGCCACATAGGCCCGCGCCGCGGCGGACGAGCGGCCGCGGCCGAACACGTTGAAGGGGGCGCAGGCCGGGTCGTCGTTGGTGGTGATGGCGTCGGCGTTGATGGCGCAGGCCACGCCGCCCGGTATGTTCACCGCATTCATCGCGTTGTTGAGCCGCGCGAGGACCACATTGCCGGTGTAGTTCTGCTCAAACTTGTTCTTGCCGTACTGGTAGTAGGCGTCCCACGACCAGGTGTCGGTGATCCGGCCCTCGGCCGACAGCACCACCCGGTAGGTCTGGTTGTCCGAATGGTCGACCGCGCCGCCGAGGTCGCCGAACACCCGGCCCATGGTGAAGGACGTGATGTTGTTCGCGTCCATGATGGCGGCGACCTGGGCCGGCAGGAAGGCGTTGGCGCGGGTGACGGTGATGGCGGCGTTGCGCGCCTCGGAGCCGATCACTGTGCCCTTCACCCGGCCGTAGGACAGGTCGAGGCCGACCCGCAGCCGGTCGCTGAACTCGTAGTCGAAGTGGGAGAAGGCGGTGACGCGATTCACCGGCGGCAGCAGGTTGATGCCCTGCAGATAGCCGTTCTCGTAGGTTCCTTCGCCGCCCAGGGTGAAGACCGGCGACAGGTTGGTCCCGAAGATCTGGCCGTAGCGGTAGTTGCGGGTGGTCCCGTCGGGATTGAAGGTGATGCCGCGCAAGGGGCCCGACGTCGTGTTGATCAGCCCGTCCTGGTTCAGGTTGCCCGGCGCGTCCGGGCCGACCCGCAGGTTGGCGGGCAGGCCGCCGGACCCGGCGGGCGAATTGCTGACCAGCTGTTCGTTGGGGCACCAGCTACGGGAGTAGCAGTCGCCGATCTTGGTGGAGTTGTCGTATTCGCCCGAGATGATGAAGTGCCCGCGGCCGTCCGCGAACGCCTTGCCGAAGGCGGCGGTGGCGTTGAAGTTCTTGGCGTCGCTGCGCTGCGACGTGCCGGCCTGGATCGACGCCTTCAGGCCGGTGAACTTCTTGTCGAGGATAAAGTTGACCACCCCCGCGACCGCGTCCGAGCCGTAGGCCGCAGAGGCGCCGCCGGTGACCACCTCGGTGCGGCTGATCAGGGCGCTGGGGATCAGGTTGACGTCGATGGTGCCGACGGTGGTCGATGGGATGAACCGCTTGCCATCGAGCAGCACGAGGGTCCGGGTGGCGCCGAGGCCGCGCAGGTCCAGCACCCGCGCGCCGACGTTGCCCCCCGCCGCCTGTTGGGTGGCGGGCGTCACCAGCGGGCGGAAAGAGGGGAGTTCGTTCAGCGCGTCGGCGACATTGGTCTGCCCCCGCTGTTCCAGCCGCTGCTGACCCAGGACCGTCACCGGGGTCGGGGCGGTGAAGCCGGTGCGGGCGATGCGCGATCCGGTGACCACCACCTCCTCGACCGTGCCTGTTGCGGAATCCTGCGCCGCCGCCTGGGACGCGACGGCGAGGACGCCGAGCGCCACGCCGCAGCACAGCATTGTCATGCGCGGAAAACGAGAGTCGCGACCCTGCATCTGAATCCCTCCCAATCGGGCTTTCCGAAGCTCGCCTTGGCGATCCGGCCCGTTATTGATGTTACCGATACCATAAGTCGCCGTGGTGTCCAGCGGGAGTTGCGCAGGCGGGGGTGAAGCCGGCCGCCTCTCTTTGAAATTCCTTCAGAATCCCGGCTCCCACGGATGCGCTTCGGGCGCCCAGATCCTGTCCTGGGCGATTAGATGATAGCGATCCCATTGGCGCTGTCGGACGCCCCGCGATGGCGGGGTCACTGCAGGGAGGGCAGATCCGATACGCGGGCGTAGGCGATGCGGGCGTCGCCCCGGGCCGTAATATAGAGCACCCCGTCGACGGCCAGGGCGGTGCAGCCATAGTTGACTGCGGCGGTCCCCGGCCGCTTCAGCAGCGGGGCCACCGCGCCGCTGCGCGGATCGACCCGGGCGACTTCCCAGGCCTGCGGGCATTGGGCCGTGCAGGCGGCGATGTCCTCCACCTTGCCGTGCTGTCCCGTCACCAGCAGCGATCCGTCCGCCTGCCGGCGGATGTTGTCGGGCATGAAGGGCAGGGGGATTTCCCGCCGAGCCCCGCTCTGGCGCGACATGACAACCAGCGCCCGTCCGCTCCAGGCGCTGGCGTAGATCGTCTCGCCGTCCGCACTGGTCTCCACCCCGTTGGCGCCGGACATGGTCCCGCCGGGCAGGTCGCGGAAGCCGCCGTCGGGCCGCCATTCCAGCAACCGTCCGGTCGCCTCGCCCCGCGCCATGCGCGCCCAGGCAGTCTTGTCGGTCGGGTCATAGAAGCTGGTGACGATCAGGCGGCCGCCGGGCAGGGGCGCGACGGCGTTCGGCAAGGTCTCCGCGGGCATGGGCGCGCACCCGACCCAGCGCAGCTTCGGCTTGGCGCCGCGTGTGTCGACCTCGAACATCTCGATCGCCATGCGGTCGCCGTGGTTGGCGGCGTAAAGGGTGTGGAGGCCGCGGGCGCCCCGCCGCAGGCCGAGACCGTCGGTGGACATGCGCGACAGGTCGGGCGGCCCCGGGCAGTCCGGCGCCAGGCGGCGGTCGTGCTTCATCTCGGGGTGGCCCCGCGGGAACAGCGGCGCCGCAGTCTTGGCGCGTGTATCGATCAGATAGAGGTGGGCCCGGCGGCCGATGTTCAGCCCGCTGGCGATCAGCCAGGGGGTGTCCGGCACACGGGCGATGTCCTCGCTCGCCACCGGCCCGCAGATGAAGCCGAGGCCCTCGCCGGGCGCGCAGCGCGCCTCCGCCCCGTGCCGGATGTTTCCGGCGCCGCCCAGGAGCAGTCCGGCGGCGGCGGCGAGGGTCGCGAGCCCCTTGGCGAAGCGCATCTTCCCCTCAGGTCCCGGCTGGCCGTGGCCGGGTCACCGGATTCTCCTCGGAGCCGACGCGGTGTGCCATGACCTCGTTGAAGATCTTCCGGCGGGTGAACAGCCAGCGGCCATTCTCGCGGCGCATCTCGTCCTCGTAGTGGCCATAGCCGCCGAGATAGGGCCAGCGGCCCATGATGTCGTTGTTGACCTCGAACCAGTAGGCGAAGCCGGTCGCCCGGTCCCCGTCCACCTCCAGCACGAAGTTGGAGATGAAGTGCCGCAACCGGGCCCGCCGCAGGGGCGCATCCGCCGCGGCCAACTTGGCGAAGTGATCGTACATGCCCTCCGCTTCCTTGCGGATCGCCTCGCGGCCCTCGCAGACCCCGAACGCCCAGTCGAGCACGCCGTCCTCGGTGAAGGTGGCCGCGTAGGCGTCGGCGTCCTGCCAATCCAGGGCGAACATGTATTTGGCCTGCAGGTTCTCGATCTCGGCCCGATCCTCAGCGAAGCTCGATCCGCCCATCCGTTCCTCCCAGTTTGTCGTTGGGCGCCTGAAGGCGGCGCCGGGCCGACTATCCCGCGCGCATGGTCCTGTTGAAAAGGGCGGCGTGCGGTGGGGGCGGGTGCTGGTTTTCTGCAGCCCGCCGTCACGAAGACCGGCGCGATGCCTAATGGTGCGGCTTGCGCAAGTCTTCGACACAAAGCCGCAGGTAAAATTGGCGGTTCTCCCCTGGAAGGGGCATCGTGCCGCCCGCGGCTGAGGCCGGGTCTGGGCGAGAGATAGGAGCCACACCATGCCTTTCATCAAGACAAAGGACGGAACCGACATCTTCTATCGGGACTGGGGCTCCGGCCCGCCCGTCCTCTTTTCTCATGGCTGGCCCCTTACCGGCGACGACTGGGAGCGGCAGATGCTGTTCCTGGGGGAGCGCGGCTATCGGGTGATCGCCCATGACCGCCGCTCCCACGGCCGGTCCACCCAGACCTGGGAGGGCAACCACATGGACCAATATGCCGATGATCTGGCCGAGGTGATCGAGGCCCTGGATCTCAAAGGCCTGGTCCTGGTTGGCCATTCCACCGGCGGCGGGGAGATCGCCCACTATATGGGCCGGCACGGAACAGGGCGGGTGGCCAAGGCCGTACTGCTGGGTGCCGTGCCGCCGCTGATGCTGAAAACGGAGGCCAATCCGGGCGGTCTGCCGATCGAGGTGTTCGACGGTATCCGCAAGGGCACGCGGGAGGATCGCTCGCAATTCTATTACGACCTGACCATGCCCTTCTACGGCTTCAACCGGCCTGGCGCGAAGGTGTCCGAAGGTTTGCGCGAGTCCTTCCGACTCCAGGGCCTGCAGGGCGGGCTCAAGGGCCAGCTCGATTGCATCAAGGAGTTCTCGGAGGTCGACTATACCCCGGACCTGAAGAAGATCGGCATTCCCGTGCTGGTCGCTCACGGCGATGCGGACCAGATCGTTCCCATCGCCGCGGCGGCGCTGAAGTCCGCCGAGATCCTGAGGAACGCGACCTTGAAGATCTACCCGGGCGGGTGCCACGGGTTCGCCGCCACCAATGCGGACGAGCTCAACGCCGATCTGCAGGCCTTCATCGAGGGCAAGCCGCTGGCTGGCGTGGGCTAAGCCCGGCGCCCCCTATCCGCTCTTTTCGGCAGTCTCCGGAATGAGCGGATAGGGGCTGATCTGGCGACCAGAACGGTCGCTCGCGCAGTCTCGCCCGGCGCCCCATTCACACTTTGTCACAAACCGGCAGCGTCGTAGCAAAGCGCCGTCGCGATCACTGGCGGAGGCCATCGGGCCTCGTCCTCAGCCAGCAGGGTCGCGACCGTGAACTATCTCGCCCCCGCCAAGACCTACGCCGACTGCGTCGCCAGCATCGACAGCCGCCGCCTGTATCGGCTCGGCCTGTTCGACCGCTCGCCGAACGTCATCATGGTGGAATGTCAGGTGATTTCGGCCGAGTCGCCGCGCCTGCATGTCGAGGTCTCCTGGGACGCTGAGGCTCAACAGGTTCAGATCTCGGTGCCGGGGCGCGGCGATGCGCCACCCCAGGCCGTCGCCGTCACCCGCAACACGCGCCCCCGCGGCGGCGGCTTCTATTTCGGCTGCCCGATCGCCGGCGAGTCCTGCGAGAAGCTCTACTACGTCGAAGGCAGCTGGGGCGGCCGCAAGGCCAAGCGACTGAAGTACTCTTCGCAGAGCGGGTCCTTGCACAACCGCTACAGCCACAGCGCCCGCCGCATGGTCAGCCTGCTCGAAGGCACGAGCGGGCGTCCTCTGCCGTCGCCCGATGAGCGGACCAAGATCGAAGCGCGGTTAGCCCAGATCGAGCGGAAGCTCGCCGAGCTGCGTCGATCCTCGTCGAGCGCCGCCGCCGAGCCCTCCCGCTATTCGGACCTGCGGCCTTTGTCAGAAAACACCGAAACCCCAGTCACCCTGGGCCGCTTGTTGGCGTGCGATAAGGCGGTCGAACGGGCCGCCGCGCTGGCCACCGAAGATGACGACGCCCTGGGCTGGCTCTTCCGTCGCAGCGATCTGTTGAAGGCGGTGGTGAGCCTGACGCCGCCTGACGTGACCTTGAGCATCGCCCGTGCGTTGCCCGATTTCCTCGAGAACTATCCCAGGATAAGCCTGCGCACCCTGACGGACCTCGGGCTGATCAAGCCCGGTTCGCGCCGCGGCGTGCAACTCGACTGGAGCGGTCTCGGCTGCGAGATCGAGGGCTGCAACCTGATGGTCGACCTTCGGGACGGGGACATGGGATTCGCCGGGCTGGAGATCTTCAGCGGCGGCCAGATTTTCGACCAGGCGGTGCGCGTCGCAGCGACATCCGAGGGCGAGCTGCGTTTCGTCTGCCCGCTGTCTGGCGTCGAAGTCGACACCATCGCCTTCCGCGCGGGCTGTTTCGCGTCGCCCGCGGCCCTGCGCATGACCCGGCGGCACGGACGCATCTAGCGTCCTGGCAAAGTCGGTCTTCCGGCTGAAATATCCGGCTATTTCAATATGATGCGCCGGGCCTGATCCTCGCGGCCCAGAGCGGCGCTGTCTGTGGCCCGGTCATGCGCCGGAGTGCGAGCCGGCCGCCCGGTGCGGCTTGAAATTTTGACTTTTCGCATCACGAGCCCGCCCGTGCACCCCGTTTCGCCCAATATAAGTACAATCTAGGGCGATGCGCGCAATAATGGGTCTATTTGACAGTAGATTGCGCCTTTTCCCGCATCATTGATTGAGGTGGCTCCTGGAGAAAGCAATGTTCGTCCCATGCCGTCCTGCAGGCGTCCATGCAACAAACATGTGCATGTGTTTCATATAAGGGGACAGTTTCATATGAATACTTCTCGCCATGCCCGTCGTGCTGCGGTTCGCTCGCGCGCTCTGGCGATCGCCGCTTCGGCCGTCGCTCTTCTTGGCGCCCAGGCTGGCGTCGCCCACGCGGACGCTCTGACGACCCCGGCCATGAGCGCGCCTCTGACAGCCAATCCCGAGCCGGCCAAGTTCGACAGCGGAATCTTCGGCGACATCTACGTCACCGGCGCGCTGACCGGCCTCGGCTATACTCAGAACAACGTCGTGCCCGGCGACCGCAAGTCCCGCGTGGACATCGGCAACGCCCAGGTGTTCATCCAGAAGACTGACGGGCCGTTCCAATTCTTCGTCCAGGGCGGCGGCTATTCCATCCCCGTGATCGGCGTCCCCTATGCCCGCGCCGAGGACACCACCAAGGCGACCTTCGGTCTGGTGCCCTACGCCTTCGCCAAGTTCGTCCCCAGCGAGAACTTCAACATCATGGTGGGCAAGCTGCCGACCCTGATCGGCGCCGAGTACACCTACACCTTCCAGAACACCAACATCCAACGCGGCGTGGTGTGGAACCAGGAGAACGCCGTCAACAAGGGCGTGCAGGTCAACTTCTCCAACGGCCCGCTCAGCGCCTCGGTGTCGCTCAACGACGGCTTCTATTCTGACAAGTACAGCTGGCTGACGGGCCTGGTGGCCTACGCCTTCGACTCCAACAACGTGCTGGCGGTCGCCGCGGGCGCCAACCTCAGCAAGACCGGCCGCGTGAGCGGCGCGACGCCCCTGGCGCAGAACAACCAGGACATCTTCAACGTCATCTTCACCCACACCTCGGGCCCGCTGACCATCACGCCCTACTTCCAGTACAACCGCGTGCCGGCCATCCCGTCGCTCGGCCTGATGGACAAGAGCTCCACCACCGGCTTCGCCCTGCTCGGCAAATATTCCTTCAACGAGAACTTCAGCCTGGCGGCCCGCGGGGAATACATCGCCAGCAAGGGGCGCAGCGTGAACCTGCTGTACGGGGCGGGCAGCGACGCCTGGACCGCCACCGTCACCCCGACCTATCAGATCGGCCGCTACTTCATCCGCGGCGAAGTCTCCTACATCAAGGCGACCGACATCACCCCTGGTCTGGCCTTCGGCCCGAACGGCGACAAGCGCAGCCAGACCCGCGCCATGGTCGAGACCGGCGTCCTGTTCTGATCTGATCGACTGACCTAACGACCTCGAGCCCGCCCGTTCAGACCGAACGGGCGGGCTTTGTGGTGTCTGGGCTCCGCCCCTTCAACTGTCGCCCCAGCGGCGCAGCAGGTTGTGATAGACGGCGGTGAGCTGAATGATGGCCGGATCGCGCTGACCGCGGCCTAGGGCCAGGGTCTGGATGGCGGTGTCCATCTGGAACAGCATGGTTCGCGCCGCATCCTCGCGCACCATGCTCTGCAGCCAGAAGAAGGACGCCACCCGCTCCCCCCGTGTGATGGGCTTCACCTGATGCAGGCTGGAGGCGGGGTAGAGGATCAGGTCGCCGGCCGGCAGCTTCACCTCGTGCACGCCGTAGGTGTCCTCCACCGCCAGTTCACCCCCGTCGTAGCTTTCCGGATCGGACAGGAAGAGGGTGGCCGACAGATCCGTGCGGATACGAAAGTCCGTCCCGCGGAGCTGGCGCATGGCGTTGTCCACATGGGTGTCGAAGGCCTGCCCGGGTCCGTAGCGGTTGAACAGGGGCGGGAAGATCTTGAGCGGGAGGGCCGCCGAGATGAACAGCAGGTTGCGCGCCAAGGCGGCCTGGATCGTCGCGCCCACCTCGCGCGCAGCCGGCTCGGTTTCGGGCAGTTGCAGATTGTTCTTGGCTTCGGCTGACTGGAACCCAGCCGTGGCGGCGCCGTCGACCCACTCGGCGGCGTCGATCAGCCGCCGGGCGTCGGCCACCTGATCCTGGGTCAACACATCGGGGATATGCAGCATCATCGGGTGCGCGGGCCTCTGTGAACGAAAAGCGGCGCCCCACCCGCCGTTGCAGGTGGAGCGCCCAGGAAAGCCGGATCGGGGGGAGGATTAGAACCGATAGCCGGCGGTGAGGATGGCTGAACGGGCTTCACCCGGCGTCGCCCAGCCGTTGTTGCGGCCGCGGGCGTAGTAGGTCTCGTTCAGCACATTGTTGACGTTGAGCCGCAGGTCGAGCCGGGGGGTGACGCGGTAGGTGATCATCGCCCGGTGGACCCAGTAGGCCTCGGTCTTGACCAGCGGGATGGTGGTGCGGCCGGCGAACCGTGCCGGCGTCGTCGCCGGGACCACTGCGATACCGCCGTGCTGGGTGAGATAGACGCCGCTCTGATAGGTGGCGCCGTAGCCGAACTGGAGCTTTCGGTTCACGTCGTAGGTGCTCCAGAGGCTGAAGGCTTGCTTGGGCACGTTGGTCAGCGGGTCGCCCTTGATCCAGTCCCGTTCGGTGCCGGTCACCCCGCCGGCGGCGGTGAAGTCGGACGCCCCCTGCAGAACCTTGCTCTTCAGATAGGTGTAGTTGGCGAAGATCGACCACGCCTCGGTCAGCTTGCCGGAGGCGCCCAGGGCGACCCCGTCGACGCGGGAGCTGCCGTCCAGCACCTGATCCGGGATGATGGGATCGCCCGAAGCGACCCGATAGTTGGAGCGCTCGTTGCGGAACACCGCGGCGGTCAGGGACAGCAGGCCGCCACGGGCGTCCCATTTGAACCCGACCTCATAGTTGCGGGCCTTCTCCGGCTTGACGTTGCAGGTGGCCGCCGAACAGGCGCCGTTGACCTGGCTCTGGGAGGGCGTCGCCGAATTGCCGAAAGCGATGTAGGCGCTCATGTTCGGCTGCGGCTTGTAGACGGCCCCGACGCGGTACGAGAACAGGTTCTGGTCGCTCTCGAAGGTCAGGCCCGGGGTGATGACGCCGTTGACGGCGTAGGCGTCGGACCGGTTGGAGCCCTGGTTGTGCTCCCAGCGGACGCCGCCGTTGACCTGGAACTTCTCAGACAGCTTGATGGTGTCGAATAGATAGACCGCCTGGTTCTGACGCTCTCCGTCTGAGGCCGACGACTGGATGAAATTCACCGGCCCGCGATAGATGTGATCGGGGGCGTAGATGTTCATGGCCGGCAGCACGGGGTTCGGCGTGGCGCCGCCCGGGTTGCGCAGGAGGTTGCCGGTGTCGAGGCGGAAGTCCTCCGCCGAGAAGGACGCGCCCACCACCAGGGTGTGGCCGATCCCCCCGGTGTTCAGGTCCAGGGTCAGGTCGGTCTGGTTGTAGAGCAGGGTGTTCTTGGTGTCGCGCAGGTTCCCCCGCGGTCCGCTCGGCTGATAGAGGCCCGGCGTGCTGCAGGCCTGATAGCCGGTGATGTTGGTCGCCGCAGTCGTCTGGGACCACCCGACCGGCTGGAGCCCGTTGGAGAGGCAGTAGGTCCCCTGCGGCGGATCGACGATGGCGTGCTGGGTCACCTGCTGCCAGCGGGTCAGGTTGCGAAGGCTGAGGTTGGCGCCGAAGTCGTGCTCGATCAGCCCCGTGATGGTGTCGACCTGGGTCTCCTGGGTGTCGATGTTGCTGTAGCCGTAGTAGTTCGACCGATCGACCCCCGGCACGGGGCGCCCGTTGTAGAAGGGCACCCCATACTGCGGGATATTGTCGTCTTCCTGGTGGAACCAACTCAGGGTGAAGCGGGTCGGCGTGCCGAGGCCAATGCTGATCGACGGGGCGATCCCCCAGCGCTTGAAGTATTCCACGTCGCGGCCCGGCACGTCGTTGCGGTGCGCCATGGCGTTCAGGCGGATCGCGATGGTCTCACCCAGGCGGTGGTTGGCGTCGATGGTGACGCGCCCGTACTCGGCCGTGCCGATCCCGGCGGTGATCTGGGTGGAATCCCGCAGGCTGGGGGTCTTGCTGATCAGGTTAATCGACCCGCCGACCGACCCCGCGCCGGAATAGACCGAGGAGGCGCCGTTGGTGACTTCGATCCGCTCCAGATTAAAGGGGTCGGAGCGCGTGTACTGGGCGCTATCGCGGATGCCGTCGACCATGATGTCGTTGTTGGCGCTGTAGCCGCGCAGGTTGATGCTGTCCCCGTAGCCGCCGCCGCCTTCACCGGCGCCGAAGGTGATGCCGGGAACGGTGGAGAGCACGTCCCGCAGGGTCATCAGGTTCTGCCCTTCGATCACGCCGGCCGGGACCACCGTGACGGTGAGCGGGGTGTCGGTGAGGGAGGAGGTGAATTTCGGCGAATCCGCGCGGCGCTTGTTCGTCCCCACCACATCGACGCCGGACACCTGATTGGCGGCGGCCGCGGTCGCCGCTGCGGTCGACGGATTGGTGGTCTGGGCCACGGCGACTTGCGGTGAAAGCCCCGCCAGGCCGGCGACGGCGGCGACGCTCAGCGCCGGCTTGGCCATGGCGCGGATCGCGGAGCCGTGCGCCGCCCGCCGGCGCGGTGTGCTGGGTGAAATCATCGATGAAGGTCCCCTCGAACTAAAATGCGATGTAGTCGCATTTGCATTGCGAATGACTCGCAATAACGAGTTTGTCAACCGAGCTTGGCCGCTTGTTGCGAACCAGGCGGAAGGATCAATCGAGGAGGAAGGTGAGGGCGGGGGAGAGATGCTCGCGCCATCCGCGGCCTTCGCGGATCACGAACAGGGCGGCGAGGCTGTGACGTTCGGCATAGGCGGGGCCCTCCGCCGGGCCCAGCACCATGGCGGCGGTGGCGTGGGCGTCTGCGGCCATGGCGCTGTCATGGAAGACGGTGACGGACGCGAGGTGGTGGGCGACCGGCCGGCCGGTGCGGGGGTCGAGGGTGTGGCTGTAACGGCGACCGGCGTGCTCGAACATCCGCCGATAATCCCCCGACGTCGCCACGCAAAGGCCGTGCAGGGCGGCGGTCATGGGGGCGGTGTCGGCGCCGGGGGGCAGCTCGACCACCACCCACCAGGGCTGGCCGTCCGGCTTGACGCCCGCGCCGCGCAATTCCCCGCCGATCTCGACCAGGGTGTGACGGGCGCCGGCGGCGGCAAGGCGCTCGCTCACCAGATCGACGGCATACCCCTTGCCGAGGGAGGAGACGTCGAGGACGAGTCCGCCGGGCTGGCGGACGACGCGGTGCGCCGGCTCGATAGCCAGCTTCCGCCAGCCTCCGCGGTCCAGGGCGCCTGCGATCTCGGCGTCGCTTGGGGGAGACAGCCGTCCCGGGCCAGGGCCGAAGCCCCACAGGTCGGTCAGGGCCCCGATGGTCGGATCATAGGCGCCGTCGCTGTCCGCCGCCGTGCGGAGGGCAAGCTGCAGCACCTCGAACAAGTGTGGGGGAAGGGGAAGGGCGGCGCCCGCCGCCGCCCGGTTGAACCGTGACAGGTGCGAGTGCGGGTTCCAGGCGCTGAGGTCTTCGATCACCTCGGCGAGGGCGGCCTCCACGATGGCGCGGAGACCTGCAGGGTCGATATGCGTCCCGGCCGCGCGAACCGACCATGTCGTGCCCAGGGCTTCGCCACGTAGAAGAACGACATCGCCCCCCGTCGGCGGGATGGGAGGCGACGTTGGTCTGGGTACGACGAGGCGCACCTCAGGCGATCAGGGCTGCATCACCTCGAAGGTCGCGGTGTAGCTCACGCCACGACCGCGCCGACCGCCCCCGGGAGCGCCCGGTGCGCCTGGGCCGCTCTGCTGGCCCGCTTGCGGCGGCGGGGCCGCAGGACGGGGTGCGTCATGATCATCGTGATCGTCATCGTCATGATCTTTCGCTGCGGCGGTGGTGGTTTCGGTGCGCGGCGGACGGATCGAGGCGTTCAACCAGAAATAGCCCGGCTCGGGCCATTTGATGGTGAAGGAGCCGTCGGCGGCGGTCTTGACCTTGATCTCTCCGGGCTGGTCGCGATAGCGCGAGGCGCCCGGCAGCACGGTGACTTCCAGGTCCGCTGCCGGCTGGCCGTTGAGCAGGAAGATGAATTTGGCGGGCTCGCCGGCCACCAGATCGTTCGGGTGGGTGACGGCCTGCAACTCCAGCCCCTTGCCGGTGGTCTTCAGCACCGTGGTGGTGGGCGCGCCGCGGGTGATGAAGGTCTCGTTCCGGCTCTGGCCGTTCTCCTGCACGATCTTGTAGGTGCCGGGCTTGGTCAGGTGCAGGTCGAAGGTGCTGCGATACTTGCCGACCACGGCGTTCTCCAGCTGGCCCTCCTCGCCGTCGGGGGTGATCACCTTCAGGTTCTTGGCCTGCATGGGGAAGTGGTCCGGATAGAACAGCTCGTTGGAGATGGCCGCGTCCACGCCCACCCAGGGGTCGTCTCCGGAGAGGACGGTGAAGGACGGCAGGATCCAGGCCCGGTGCGCCGAGGCGCTGAGGGGGACAGCGACGGCGACGGCCAGGGCCGCGGCGAATGCGAGGCGTGACTTCAAGCTCATGGCGTCTCTCCAGGTTCAGGGTTTGGCGGCCAGGGTCACGGCGCCGAGTTCGGTGGCGCCCTTGACGGACTGGGTGGCGAGGGCGGCAGGGGGCCACTGCAGCGGCAATTTCAGCATTTCCCGGCCGCCCACTTCCCGGGCGGCTTCGACCACCAGGGTGTAGGCGCCGGGGGGCAGGGCCTTCACGGTCTTGCTGGCCCCGAAGTTGAGGGTGTGGGTTCCCGGCGGCTTGGTGGCGCCGCTGACGCCGTCCACCGGCAGGGTGAGGTTGCGCCCGGACTTGCGCCACCACTGGCGCAGGTCCTTCAGCCATTTCTCGCCCTCCTGGTCCGCCTTCTTGACGTCGTAGAGAGCGGCGAGGTCGCCGGCCGCGGTCCCGTCGGCCTTCTCCAACCAGATGGCGATGTAGGGGCGATGGTATTCCGCCACATTCAGTTGCGGCACCTGCAAGGTGAGGGAAAGGTCCGCGGCCATCAGCGGGGTGGCGGCGAGGCCGCCGCCCACGATCGCCAGGGAAAAAGCGCTGCGCATCAGGGCCTCGTCAGTGGATGAGCAAGAGGGCGATCAGGACGGGAATGGCGAGGCCGATCCCGACCAGGGGCCAGGTGACCTTGCGGGCGTCGGCGTGCAGCCACAGCAGCCCTAGCCCGGTGATGGTGAACACCACGCAGCCGACCGCGAACACATCCAGGAAGCCGCGCCACCACCAGCCGGTGTTGCGCCCCTTGTGCAGGTCGTTGAGATAGGAGACCCATCCCCGCGTGGTCTTGGTGTAGGCGATCTCGCCGGTCGCCCGGTCGAGGGTCAGATAGGCGTCGCCGCCGGGGCGGGGCAGGGCGACATAGACCTCCTCCTCCGTCCACTCGCCTGTGCGGCCGGCGGCGTCCACCCCGAACGTCTTGCCGATCCAGGCGATCACGGGCGGGGGCAGGGCGCCGGCGTCGCCTTGATGCGCGGCAAGGCCGGGCAGCAGCTCGGAGGGCAGGGTGGCCATGCGCTCGGCCGTCTGCGGCTTGGCCTCGATGTCGGCGGCGTGGTTCAGCGTGAGGCCGGTGACCGCGAACAGCATGGTGCCGACCAGGCACAGGGCGGCGCTGATCCAGTGCCACTGGCGCAGGTGCTTCATCCAGAAGACACGGCGGATCTTCTTGGCGGTATGCGCAGGCTGGGGCTTCACGGGTCACTTTTTGAGAACGCGTCTCAAATGCGATTAGATTTCCACTGAGGCCTTGTCAACGCTTCCGCCCGAAACGCGCGTCAGAAGAACAATTTTCGCACGTTGAGGCGCACGCTGCGCCCGATCGGGTCGAGATAGTCGGGCTGATAGCTGACCGGCGTCAGGCCGGTCTGGTCGCGCACCGTCACCTTCTCGTTGAATAGGTTGTTGACCGAGAAGGTCACCCGCGCGCCGCGCAGCCAGGGGTGCTTCTGCACCATGCCGGGGACGGCGGTGAAATTGGCGAACAGGCGCAGGTTGACCGTGGTCAGGCCGGAGAAGTTGAGATCGCTGGCCCCGACGTCGCCGCGCACGAAGGTGCCGCTGCGCCAGTTGGCGCTGACCCGCGCGCCGAGACCGTTCCAGGTGTAGCCGGCCTGGGCCTCGATCTCGTGCCGGGATTGGCCGCCGTCATTTCCTGCCGCGGACCCGTTCAGGAGGTCGAGGAGGGGACCGCCCCGCCGGACCAGGATCTCGTTCTTGAAGACGATGGTGTGATAGAGGGCGAGTTGAAGCCGCCCGGCTTGTCCGCCCTGACCGCCGCCGCCGAAGCCGCCACCGCCGCCTCGGCCTCCACCGAACCCGCCGCCCCCGGGCCCCCCGCCGCCGGGGCCGCGTCCGAACCCGCCTGCACCGCCGCCGCCGCCGGGCCTTCCGGCCGGCAGAACGCCCTCAGCGCCCGGGGGAGGCCCGCCTTCGGGGGGAGGGGTGGTCGCGCCGTCCGGCGCACCTGGTTGGGGTCCGGGCGCCTGGGGCTGAGCGCCGTCGCCTGCCGGCGCCGCTGCTGCGGCCGCGCCGCCTTGGCCTCTGCGGTTCTGGTCGCGCATCTCCCGCGCCTGCTCGGCGACGCGTCGCGCCCGGAACGCCTCCAACTCCGCCTGGGTGGGCTGCGGGCGCGGGGGCGCTTTCGGGCCCACCTCCTTGGAGAAGTTGAAGCCCCAGCGCAGCTCGTCCCGGTCCTGGCGGGCGAAGTTGACTGGCCGGAAGTCCACCTGGACGAGCTGGCCGCTGGCGTCCCGCAGGAAGCGGTCGGGGAAGGCCGCCTCGATGTCGGCGGTCGCCGCCGGGAAGGACTGGACCGGGTTTTCGATCCGGCTTCGGATGTAGTTGGCGCTGAAGTTCAGGTCTTCCTTCGTGAAGGGCTTCACGTTGAGGGCGATCTTCAGGACGTTGCGGTTGTCCCCCACAAGGCCCGGGGAGCCGCCGTCGATGCGGACCACGTCCACCGTCTGGCCGGTGCGGAAGTCGAGGATGCGCGATCCGGGGGTGACGGTGATCGGTCCGCCGAGCTGCTGCACCGTCGGCGCGTTGCGGTCGTGGGTCTGGGAGACGATCAGGCTGACGCCCGTGAACGGGGTCCAGCGTCCGCCATACCCGATGGAGGTCAGGGCGCCGTAGTCCGAAAGCTGGTCCACCGCCGCATTCATGTTGAACGACAGGTCGCCCAGGGGCTGCAGCACCTTGGCCTTGCGGTTGGCGATCGGCAGATCGAGGTTGAGCTGGGCGCTGAGATCGTTGCGTGTCAGATCGGTGGCCGTTTCCGTCCCCCGGCGCAGGGAGCGGGTGGAGAACCAGTTCTGGGTGTCGCCGAGCTTGACGCTGGCGAAGAGCTGGCCCGCCGGCAGCTTCAGCACCGGACCGGCCGCCACGAGTTGGACGTTGAGGCCGTCCGACAGGGAACGGGCCTTGTCTCTGGCGAGCGCCGTCAGCAGGTTGGCGGGCAGCGGGCCGAACGGATTGAGGCTGCTTGAGCCCGCCGACAGCAGGGCCTGCAGCCGCGTCGCGTCCACCCCAACGTCGCCGACGGTCTGGCTGTCGGCATGATCGTAGCCGCCAGTGAGCGACAGCCGCCATTTGCCGAGATCACGGTTCAAGGTTCCGCCAAGGCGGCCGCTCCAGCCATCGACGCTGCGGCGCAGGGGCCCGAAGGTGTCGGCGTAGCGGGCGATCCGCACATCCTGGGAGAAGGGCGAGAAGGGGGCGCCTGCGGGAACCGTCAGGCTCAGTCCGGGCAGGCCCTGCAGGCTGTCGCTACTGTTGGCGCTCAAGGTGGCGTTGAGGGTGAAGGACAGCCCCTGGGACAGGGCCCGGCTGAGCACGGCGTTGGCCGTGACCTGCCGCGTCTGGGGGGACAGGGTGCGATACCGGCCGGTGTCGCTGACGTTGGCCACTCCCGCCGTGCCGACAAAATCGGACAGGGTGAGGGCCCGCCCCGCCGCATTGACGGGGACGCCGGCCACGGTCACCGGGCGGCCCACGAGGGCGCTGAGCGCCGGGTCGATCTCTCCGCCCAAGCTTCCCGGCACGACGTTGCCGGTCAGGTCGTACGGCGGACCTGAGATGCGCGGGATCAGGTTGCGCTCGTCTTCGGTCAGGGCCGAGCTTTCCTGATAGCGGAGGTTGAGGTTGAGGCGGTTGTCGCCACGCACCGTGAAGCGATTGGCCTCGACCTGGCCGCTGAGTTGGCCCCCGTCGGTGGGGCCGCCGCCCTGCACCTCGCCGGTGGTGGCCCGGAAGCGGCGGCGCAGGACGATGTTCACCACGCGCTGGTCCGCGGCGTAGCCGTATTTGAGGGCCGCTTCCTCGGGCAGCACGTCGACCCGCAGGATGGCTTCGGTGGGGATGTCGCGCACCTCGCCGAAGCCGGAGATGCGCCGTCCGTTCAGCAATATGACCGGACCTCCGCCGCCGCGGCCGCGATCGCTGCGGGTCTGGGGGGCGAGTTCGTCCAGCAGGTCGGCGACGGTGCTGACCCCATAGGACTGGATTGCCGCGGGACCGAGCTGCAGCTCGGGCTGGGAATCGCCGAGGGCGGCGCCGGGCAGGATCCGTTGCGCCGCGCCGGTGGCGGTGATGACCACCTCGGAAACCTCCGCCTCCTCGTCGCCGATGTCCGGGGCGGTGGGGGCGGGCCTGGGCTGCGCGCTTCTTTGAGCCGCTGGCGCCGCGGCCTGCGCAACGCCGGCGCCGGTCAGCAAGGCGGCGATCGCCGCTGTGGCGCCCAACCCGCGGCGCAGGGCGCCGGCGGGTGTCAAAGATCCACGCACTGACAACATCAAACTCCTCACGCATCCGAGCCGAGGCCCAGCTTGCCTGTTTAGCCGGCGTTGTGTGGACCTGAGGGGCTCAACGGTTCGCAAACGCAAATCCGTCGCGGACTGAAGTCGCGCTGGCGCAATACCAGTTGACAGTGTGAACCATGAGTTCATAAGGTCAACTCACCGATGCTGCTTAGGGGAGTGACCTGAATGGGTGGGACGACGCCGATCGCGACAAGGTTGAGGGGCGCTCTGGCCGCCGGTGCGGGCGTCCTGGCGCTGCTGGGCGCCGCCGCGCCGGCCGCGAGCCAGACCGTGGACACCTATGGCCCGACCATCAATCGCGCGGTCTCCAAGGCCAAGTCGGCCCGCGATTTCCGGGGCGTGTGGGTGCAGCGGATCTGGGTTCCTGAGCTGATCAAAGACCCGCCGCTCAACGCTGCAGCCGCCGCGTCGACGAAGCTGGCTTCGCCCCAGGATTCCCGCGGCGCCAAATGCCTGCCGCAGCCCTGGCCGAACGGGATCAACACGCCCTATCCGATCGAGATCTTCCAACTGCCTGAGGTCACCCTCATCAGCTACGAGGTGCACGGTCAGCTCCGGCGCATCTGGACCGACGGGCGCAAGCACCCGGTAGACGCCGAGCCGGCTTGGTACGGCCACTCCATCGGCTGGTGGGAAGGCGACACCTTCGTCGTCGACACCACCAACATCAAAGGGGTCGATAACGAACCTTCGCCGGTCCACACTGTGGAACGCTACACGATGTCGAAGGACCGCAAGCAACTCGACATCGATTTCACCTTGGAAGACCCGCGCATCTACACGCGGCCGGTGAAGATCAAGCGCACCTTTTACCTGACGGATGTCGAAATCCTCGAGTGGTTCTGCGAGGAGAACAATCGCAACAACCCCGACGAGCCCGGCCCGCTGAATCTCACCCACGGGCCGCCGGCGGCGACCCAGCCCTTCGGCGGCATCCTCACCGACCGCAACGTCGACAAGTACGCGCCCGACCTCAGCAAGCCGAAGTGATCCACGGCCGCGACGCCGGACCTGATCAGGAGATCATCATGAAGACTGCAACCATCGTCGCGCTGGCCGGGCTGCTGGCGGCTGCCCCGCCCGCCCTGGCGCATCACTCCTACTCGATGTTCGACAACATGAAGGAAGTGAAGCTGGTCGGCGCCGTGAAGGAGTTTCAGTGGACCAACCCCCACGTCTGGATCCAGGTGGTCGTGGACGAGCCCAACGGCGGCAAGACCGAATGGAGCGTGGAAGGGGCGGGGCTCAACACCTTGATCCGCCAGGGCTGGAACCGGAACATCATCAAGGCCGGCGAGAAGGTCACCGTAACCATCCATCCAATGCGCAACGGCACCAACGGCGGCGCGCTGATCCGGATCTACATGCCGGACGGCCGGGTGCTGGGCGAACCCCTCCCGGCCAACCAGGCGGCCAAATGAGGCTGGCCGCGGCTGCGATCCTTGGTGTGTTGGGCCTCCTGGCGACCTCGGCGGCGGCTGCAGGGCCTGCTGGCGGGGAGTTCCTCGTCTTCTCCCGGTGCAAGCCTGGGATGAAGGCTCAGTGCGACCGCTGGTACGCGAAGCATCTGCGGGACATCACCCGCATCGAGGGCGTGGCGTCGGCGCGCCAATACGAGGTCGTGCCGGTGCAGGGCCGCGACGGGATGAAGAAGGATCGGCTGATCGTCTATCAGCTCGTCGGCGATCCCTCCGTTGTGCTTGCGCGGCTGCGCCCCGCAGTGGAGGCGGGCCGGCTGCAGTCTCCCGATCCGAAGCTGTTCGAGACGCCGTTCGAGACGGTGGTCGTACGAGCGGCCGACCCGGAGGGGCATGCGGCGGCGCCGTGAACTTTCGAACTCGTGAAAAGCTTCGCAGTCTCCGCATTGAGGTTGACGAGCTAAACTCAATGGGTTTATTTGGTAAACAATAAGGGCGTAAGGCCCCGGCGGTTCGGCCGCCAACAAGACGAAGCAGTCGGAGGGGCGCAGGGCCCCGGCTGCTTCGGAGGATCAGGAAGGGGATGACAATGAAGAGATCTCTCATGCTGTGCGGCGCGGCCCTGCTGGCGCTCGCGCCGGCCGCTGCGCTTGCCCAGGAGAGCGACGCCGGCCAACTCGAGGAGGTCGTGGTCACGGCCGAGCGCACGGTCTCCACCGTCCAGCGCACGCCGCTCGCCATCACCGCCATCGGCGGCGAGGAACTGGTGCGCCAGGGCGTCCGCGACGCCCAGGATCTGACGGGGAAGGTGCCCAACGTTAATATCGCCAACAACGTCGGCACCATGACCGTGACCATCCGCGGCGTCGGCACCTCCTACGACAACCAGTCGGCGGAGCCGGCGGTGAATGTGAACGTCGACGGGGTCTATTTCGCCCGCGCCGCCTCGGCGGCCGGCGCCATGTTCGACATCGAGCGGATTGAGGCGCTGCGCGGGCCGCAGGGCACCCTCTACGGCCGGAACTCCACCGGCGGCTCGCTCAACATCATCACCAAGAAGCCGGTGCAGGAGTTCCAGGGCCAGGTGGAGGCCGACTACGGCAACTACAACTCCCTGCGCGTGTTCGGCATGTTCAACGTGCCGGTGATCCAGGACAAGCTGGCTGTCCGCCTCGCCTTCCAGACCAATAAGCACGACGGCTATACCGACAGCGCGCCGGTCAAGGACTATAACGACGCCGATGACATCGCCCTGCGCGTCCATGCTCTGTTCACCCCGTCCGAGAAGTGGTCGCTGCTGATCAGCGCCGACTATGGCCACTACGGCGGCGTCGGCCCCAACCACACCACTTCTCAGGACATCGGCATCAACAAGTTCAAGTCGCCGATGGATACCGAAGGCCGACGGAACACCCCGATATGGGGCGCCAGCGCCCAGTTGAACGTGGACGTCGGGTTGGCCGACCTGACCTATATCGCCGCCTATCGTTCGTTCCGGCGAGACCAGATCTTCGACAACGACTACATCAACACGCCCCTCACCACGCGCGACAACTACGCCGTCTACAACTGGGAGAACAGCAACTGGTCGCACGAGCTGCGGCTGGCCTCCAAGCCGACCAGCGAGAAGCTGAAGTGGGTGGCGGGCGCCTTCTATTACACTGAGAAGAACAACTTCCAGTACACGACCTACAACTCCAGCCCCACCACGGTTTCGAGCTGCTTCTGCAACCACGATACCGGCGCCAAGTCCTACGCCCTGTTCGGTCAGGCGACCTACAAGTTGACCGACAGTCTGGGTGTGACAGGGGGGCTGCGCTACACTCGAGACACCAAGTTCGAGAATGGCCGCACCATCGTCACCCCGACGACCGGCCCGCAGACCATCATCACCAACATCGCCGACCTCAAGTGGAACAATGTCAGCGGCAAGGTGGGGGTGGAGTGGAACGTGGCGCCCGCTTCGCTGCTCTACGGCAGCGTCTCCAACGGCTACAAGTCGGGGGGCTACTTCGACGGCATCGCCAGCACCTATAAGCCGGAGAAGCTGACCGCCTTCGAATTGGGGTCGAAGAACCGCTTCTTCGACAGCAAGCTGCAGATCAACGTCGCCGCCTTCTTCTACGACTATCGCGACTTCCAGGCGGTCTATGTCGCCACCCTGCCAGGGGTGGGCGCGCGGGTGGCCGCCACCGGCAACGCCAAGAAGGCCCGTTCCAAAGGTGTCGAGGTGGAGGGAACCTATCTCCTCACCCCCGACGACCGGTTCGAGTTCACGGTCAGCCGGCTGGAGGCCAAGTTCATCAACTTCGTGCTGAATTCGGTTCCGCCCGTGGACTACAGCGGCCGCGACATGCCGCGCTCGCCGGACTGGTCGCTGTCGGCCGGCTACACCCACACCTGGCGGCTCGCCAACGGGGGGCGCCTCAGTGCGCGGGCCCGCAGCTATTACCAGACCGGCACGTGGCTGATGTTCCAGCAGCTTCAGGGCAGTTACCAGAAGGCCTACACCCGCACCGACGCCGACCTCACCTTCGATTCCCCGAACGGCCGCTGGTACGGCTCGGTCTACGTCCGCAACATCGAGAACGGCGTCATCGCCGGCAACGCCGTGGCCGGTGCGGCGGGCAGCGCCTTCGCCGCCCTCGATTTGTTGCCCCCGCGGGTCTACGGCGCCCGTATCGGCGCGCGCTTCTAGTCAATTCGTCAAAGGAGCCCCCACATGGCGCGGCGTTCGGTCGACAGGCGTAAGGTTCTCACGGCCCTGGCGGCCACGCCGGCCGGGGCCGCGGTGGCCTCCGGTGCGGCCGCGCAAGCCCGCACCAGCTGGGACCTGGAGGTGGATTTCGTCAGCCTCGGCGGCGGGGTCGGCGGGTTGAGCGGCGCCATCGCCGCCCACGAGGCCGGTCTGCAGGCGCTGGTGGTGGAAAAGTCCGCCAAGATGGGCGGCGTCGCCGCCCTGTCGCTGGGCCAGCTCTGGGTCGCCGGCAACCACGTCGCCGAACGCGAAGGCATCAAGGACGACTGGAAGAAAGGCCTAGACTACGTACGCTGGATGGGGGGCGGCTATAGCCACGAGCACCTCGCCGAAACCCTCTGCCGCAACGCCCCCGATGTGATCCGCTGGTTCGAGGAAAAGGCCCGGGTCAAGTGGATCGTCTACAAGGACTATCCAGACTACTTCTATCCGATGGGGACGGGATCGGTCGCCTCGGGCCGCTACCTGGAAGTGGCGCCCATCGCCGCGTCCGAGCTCGGCGGTTGGGCGGCCAAGACCCGCAAGGGACGTCAGGCCACCCTGACGAATGAGGAAACCCACGCGGCGGGCGCCGCCGCCCTCAGCCGCGCCCGCCAAGCCGGCGACGTGCGTACTATGGGCGCAGGTCTAGGCGCCTACCTCACCCGTGCCTGCCTCGACCGGAACATCCCGCTGATGACCGACGCTGTTACCGAGGAATTGGTGCGCGACGGTGATCGCGTCGTCGGCCTCGTGGTCCGCCAGGGTGGCCGCACCCTGCGCATTCGCGCCCGTCGCGGGGTGCTCATCGCCGTCAGCGGCTACGACTGGACCCCGGCCTTCACGCACAGCTACGACGTGCGACCGGGCAGTGGAACCCTGACCCATCCCGCCATCGCCGGCGACCATCTGCGCCTCGCCGGGAGTCTCGGCGCCCAGGTGCTGTCGATCAGCGCGCGGCCGCAGTGGGTGGGGCTAAACTTCCGCTCCGGCCAGACGGACGATGAGGGTGCGCCGATCTACCGCTCCATCTCCACCCGCAATCCCTTCATCATCATGGTCAACCGCCACGGGCGGCGGTTCTGCGACGAGTCCTGGGGACCGTCCTATGTGGGCGCTCTGTCCCACACCGACATCACCGCGCCGGGCGTCGCCAACCAGCCCTTCTGGGCGGTGTTCGACGCCGCGCACCAGCAGCGCTTCCCCATGCACAGGTCCGCGACCGACCCCTTAATGCCCGAAGGCGTGCTGCAGGCGAACACCCTGGCCGAACTCGCCCGCCTCGCAGGCATCGACGCCGATGGCCTGGTCGCCCAGGTCGCGGAGTTCAACCGCCACGCCGCCAAGGGCGAGGATCCCGCCTTCGGCCGTGGCACGCGCCCGCAGGGCCGCGCCAACGGCGATCCGACCCACAAGCCCAACCCCAACCTCGGGCCGCTCACTGAGGCGCCCTTCTATGCGGTGAAGCTGGAGGCGGCCTCCATCGGCATCCCCACCGCCGGCCTCGTGGGGGATGTCGACGCCCGGGTGCTGGACTGGAACGACCGGCCGATCCCCGGCCTCTATGTCGCCGGTAACTCCATGGCCATGCTGGACCTCGGCATCGGCTACAACAGCGGCCTCGGCAACACCCGCGGCATGGTGTTCGGCTACCTCGCCGCCGGGCACGCCAAGGGGAGCGCTTAGGGCGTCAACCCGGCTAGAGCTGCAGGTCTTCTTCCGTTCCATCCCCGAGGAGCTTCTGGTCGGCTTCCAGTAGCCCCCGTGCGCTTTCGATCATGGTCGCCAGGACCCGGTGCACCACCGCGAGGTCCTTTTCCGGTATATTGCCGGTGAGCTCCTTATTGCGGATGGCGCCGGCCTCCAGCAGCAGGTCGAAGATAGACTGGCCTTCAGGGCTCAGGGTCAGTTCCACTTCGCGGGGGTTGGCCGGATTGCGCGTGCGGTTGACGAGCCCGCGCTCGACCAAATTGCTGACCACCCGGCTGCTCTGGCTTTTGCCGATGCCGATCTGTTCGGCCAGGGTATTGAGGGACATCGGCCCGCTGGTGCCGATGCGCGTGACCATCCGCGACTCTACCAGGGCGAGGCCGACCATCTTCTGATAGCGCAGGGCCTGCGAGCGGCGCAGCAGGGTCGCCAGCATGATGACCTTGGCGGCGACCACCTCGTCGAACAGTCGGCCCGTCCCAGGCTGGCCCGCGGCGCCGCGGTCCGTTCCAGGTTGGGCCGCGCCGCCGCGGCCGCGCACATCGTTCGGCGTTGAAGCACCCGTCATTGAGCCGTCCCTCCCGCGCAACCTTCGCCCTTGAAGACATGTCCCGATTGACGAGGTCAACAGGAAACGCGCGTCTCGACGGCGATGGGGAGCTTAGGCGATAAGCGCTTCAAGGCGCGGAGATTATAAGCGGCCATGGCCACGGGGGAGCTGAACGGGCGGGGGCTCCTGGCGGCGGGGCTTAGCGCCCTCGGCATGGTCTTCTCCATCGGCCCGGTCGTCTTCGCCACCTTCTCCCTGCTGATGTTGCCGCTGGCTCGCGAGTTCGGGTGGGGCCGGGGGCATATCGCCTTCGGGCTGACCCTGGCGGCGGGTTGCGCCGCCCTGGCCGATCCAGTGGTGGGGCGGCTGTCGGACAGGTTCGGAGTACGGCCGGTCCTCCTCGCGGGCCTCGCCCTGTTCGCCGCCGCCAACGCCGCGGTCGCCCTGACCGGCGGGTCCTTGCTCCTGTTCTATATCGTGTTCGCGCTTGTCGGCCTGACGGCGGCGGCGTGCGGGGTGGTGCCCTATTCCAAGGTGCTGACCGGCTGGTTCCGCATGCGCCGGGGCCTTGTGCTCGGGACGGCGCTCGGCCTCGGGGCCAGCGTCGGCGCCGCCGTCATGGCCCGCGTCGCCCATGACGTCACCCTCGCCTGGGGCTGGCGCGAGGCCCGGCTGGTTCTGAGCCTGCTGATCCTCGCCGTCCCCATTCCGGCGGTGTTCCTCCTGCTGCGGGAGGCCGGCGCGGCGCCGAGCGGCGCCAGGGTGCGGCCATCGGCCGTCCCCGGCGTCCTGGCCGCCGAGGCGAGGCGCGATCCGACCTTCTGGCTGTTGTTCGCCATCATCTTCCTGGCCACCACGCCCCTGGCCGGGACGGCGGTTCATCTTGTCGCCCTGCTCTCAGACCGCGGCCTGCCCACGGCGACGGCGGTCAATCTCTACGGAGGATTCTCTCTCGCGGGGGTGGCGGGGCGGATCCTGATCGGGTTGCTGCAGGACCGGCTCTCGACGCCGAAGCTCGGGGTGGCGGTGTTCGCCTGCGCCCTCGCCGGCATGATCTTGCTGGCCCAGGGCGTCGGCGGCCCATGGATCTGGGTCGCCGTGGCCCTCCTCGGCCTCGGCTTCGGGGCGGAGATCAGCTTGGTGGCCTATTGGGCGTCCCGCTACTGGGGCCTGCGGGCCTATGGCGAGATCTATGGGTTTCTGCATGGCGCGGGGAGCGCCGGGGCGGCGGTCGGGCCTCTGCTGATGGGGGCGGCGTTCGACCGGAGCGGCGGCTACGGCGTCGTGCTCACCGGCTTTCAGATCGCCCTCGGCGCCTGTGTGCTGATGAGCCTTGCCCTGAAGCCCTATGTCTTCTCCGTCGATCCCGGTCCGGCTGAAGGTCAGGCGTCGTCGTCGACGGTGAATTCCGGTTGAAGGCGATAGAAGGCAGCCTCGGCGTCGAGCATCTGCATCTCCGCTGCGACCCGCCGCGGATCGGTCACGGGCAGGTCGGCGAAGCGCTCCAGTTGCCGTCGGGCGGCGGTGAGTTGCTCGAACACCCTGCCCCATACGACAGCATCCGAATGTTCCACGCGCATCATCGCAGGTCCCAACGATATGACGATCGAACGCCTCTCCCCCTCCCGGCGTTCCGCACCGCCTCGCGCGGCCGCCGACTTCAGGCTGATGTGCTGCCCAAGTCCCCGCTATAGTTGAATCGACAACGAAAGGCGGGAGCAGCAAGCCGCCCTCATGGGAGCGAAACGTCGATGCGGAACATTGGGGCGGCTGCGGTGCTCGCGGCCGGGCTGGGATTGTCTGGGATTGCGGCGCCGGCGCTCGCGGCCCCGTCCGTCGAGGCATGCCAGGGGTTGAAGGCGCTGGCGACCTCGACCTACCGCGTAGATGCGGCGGAGATGGTGGCCAAGGGACCCGCGCCGGCCGGCCGGCCGGGGGCGCCGACGCCGGTCCTGCCCGAGCACTGCCTGTTTCGCGCCGTCCTCGACCCGCGGCCCTCGGGCATGGAGGCGATGAGCTACGGCGTGGGGTTCGAGATCCGGTTGCCGACCGCCTGGAACGGACGTTTTCTGTTCCAGGGCGGCGGGGGTTTGGACGGTGTGTTGAACCCTGCGCTAGGCGGCGTCGCCGGTTTCCAGGGAGCGCTGGAGCGGGGCTTTGCGGTGGTGTCTTCAGACGGCGGCCACCGCGGGCGCGGCATTGCTGACGCCCGTTTCGGCCTCGATCAGCAGGCGCGGCTGGATTTCGCCTATCAGGCCGTCGCCCGCACCACCCACGAAGCCAAGGCCCTTATCGCCCGCTACTACGGCCGCGCGCCGCAGACCTCCTACTTCATGGGCTGCTCCACCGGCGGGCGGGAGGCGATGATGGCCGCCCAGCGCCTGCCGATGGAGTATGACGGGATCGTCGCCGGCCATCCGACCTTCAACCTGACCCGGATCGCGGTGAACCAGGTCTGGAACACCCAGGTCCTGACCCGCATCGCGCCCAAGGATGCGCAAGGGCGGCCCATCCTCTCCAAGGCCTTCACCCCGGCTCAGCTCAAGGGGGTGGCCGACGCGGTCGTCGCAGAATGCGATGCTTTGGACGGTCTCGCCGACGGGATGATCAACGACTACCGGGCGTGCCGCTTCAATCCGAAGCAACTCACCTGCAAGTCGAAGGCGCAGGCCAACGAGGGGGTGTGCCTCTCCGCCGCGCAGGCGGACGCGCTGAACAAGGTGTTCGGCGGCGCCCGCGACTCCCGGGGGCGCTCGATCTACGGGACCTATCCGTTCGACACCGGCATCGCCTCGCCTGTGTGGATCCCGATGCACATCGGCACCTCCCAGACAGAAATCCCCAACGCCGCCGATGCGACACTGGGCCGGGACACCCTGCGCTACTTCGCGATGACCCCGCCGGACCCGAGCTACGACGTCATGACCTTCGACTTCGACAAGGATCTCGTCCGCACCGCCGGGACCGAGGCGATCAACGACGCCACGGCTACCCTGCATTCCAGTTTCGCCGGGCACGGCGGTAAGATGATCGTCTACCACGGCCTGTCCGACCAGGGCATGTCCACCAGCGTGCTGAGCGACTGGTACGACCGCGTGACTCCGGCCGAGGGCGGCGGCCCGCAGGCCTGGGCGCGGCTGTTCCTGATCCCCGGCATGACCCACTGCGGCGGCGGCCAGGCCACCGACCGGTTCGATATGCTGACCGCCATCCAGGCCTGGGTGGAAGAGGGTAGGGCCCCCGATCGGGTGGTCGCCACCGGCGCCGCCTTCCCCGGGGTCAGCCGCCCGCTTTGCCCGCATCCCCAGGTCGCCCGCTACACGGGCGGACCGCAGGCGGACGAGAAGAGCTTCGCCTGCCGATAGGGACACCCCCGTGTCTGTCCGCAATGTTGGCGACAGACACACGGGTTTCGCAGGTGCAAAAAGGCCGGGCATGGTGTTACGCCGCTTGGTGCGAGCGGGGCCGTGACGACATTCGGCCGGGATACCGCGGCCTCAGACATGGGCTCGACGATGCGTGTAGGCGTTCCGAAAGAGATCAAGCGTGACGAGTATCGGGTCGGCTTGACCCCGGCCGCTGTGCGGGAGTTCGTGGCCCAGGGCCATGCGGTGCTGGTGGAGACCGGCGCGGGCGGCGGCATCGGCGCTTCCGACGATGTCTATCGCGCCGCGGGGGCCGAGATCGCCGCCGATGCGGCGAATGTGTTCGCGCGCGGCGAACTGATCATCAAGGTCAAGGAGCCACAACCCCCGGAGTGGGCGAGGCTGCGCGAAGGGCAGATCCTCTTCACCTATCTGCACCTCGCCCCGGATCCGGAGCAGACCCGCGGCCTGTTGGCGTCGGGCTGCGCGGCGGTAGCCTACGAGACGGTGACGGACGGGCAGGGGGGCCTGCCGTTGCTGGCGCCGATGAGCGAGGTGGCGGGGCGCCTCTCCATCGAAGCTGCGGCGATCTCTCTGCGCCGTACGGAAGGCGGGCCGGGGGTGCTGCTGGGCGGCGTCCCCGGGGTTCCGCCGGGCCGGGTGCTGGTGATCGGCGGCGGCGTCGTGGGGACCAACGCCCTGCGGATGGCGGTGGGCCTGGGGGCCGAGGTGGTGGTGCTGGACCGCTCCCTGAACCGCCTGCGCCAGCTCGACGACATGTTCCATGGGCGGGTAGTGACCGGCTTCTCCACCCTCGATTCCATCGAGCGCGAGGCGCTGCGGGCGGACGCGGTGATCGGGGCGGTGCTGGTCCCCGGCGCGCGGGCGCCGCACCTGATCACCCGGCCGATGCTGAGCCGCATGAAGCCCGGTTCGGTGCTGGTGGACGTGGCGATCGACCAGGGCGGCTGTTTCGAGACCTCGCGGCCGACCACCCATGCGGACCCCGTGTTCGTGGTCGACGGGATCACCCACTACTGCGTGGCCAATATGCCAGGCGCGGTGCCTTACACCTCCAGCTATGCGCTGGGGGCGGCGACCCTGCCGTTCGGGCTGGCGCTCGCGGCCAAGGGCCTGGACGCCCTGAAGGCGGATCCGCACCTCCGGGCCGGTCTGAACGTGATCGGCGGCCAACTGACCAATCAGGCCGTGGCGGAGAGCCTTGGTCTGGACTGGCGCTCGCCCGAGGCGGCTCTAGGCGTCCCGGCCTAGAGCCTATTTCGCTCCCCACGCGGAGGCGGCGGCCATGAAGGCGAGGGTCTCGGGCGCGGCCTTGTCGTCGCCGGGGGGGAAGTAGCTCATCTTGACCACCACGGTGTCGGCCTTCTGGTCCACATAGATGTATTGGCCTTGCAGGCCGAGGGCGTAGAAGGCGTCGCTGTTCGCCGCGGTCCAGAATTGCAGGCCATAGCCGCCGGTCGGCCCCTCCGGCGCGGAGGGGCGAGTCGCCTCCTGCACCCAGGCGGCGGGGACGATCTGGCCGGTCGGCCCGCGCCCGTCGTGCAGCCACATCAGGCCGAGCCGGGCGTAGTCGCGGGCGGTGGCGTTGAACCCGGCGCCGGTGAACTCGCGGCCTATCCCGGGGGCCCCGTCCATGATGAAGAACCCCGGGGCTTCGGTTCCCAGGGGCTCCCACAGCTTCTGGGCCATGTAGTTGGCCACGTTTGTCCCGGCGACCCGCTCCACCAACCAGCCGAGCACGGCGGTGTCGAGGGTCTTGTAGGCGAACACCTCGCCCGGCTTGTGGATGCGTTTGATGGTGCGTGCGGCGTCGGCGAAGCGGGTCACGTTCTGCACCAGAGAACTCTCGTGGTTCTTCTGCGCCGTGCTGGGATTGGCGAAGTCGTAGCGCTCCTCGTAGTCCACGCCGGAGCGCATCTGCATGATCTGGCGAATGGTGGTCCCGTCATAGCCGCCGCCCTTCAGCTCTGGCAGGTAGGCGGTGATCTGCTCGTCGATCGACTTGATCCGACCCTCGGCCAAGGCCGCGCCGATCAGGGTGGAGACGATGGACTTGGTCATCGACCAGCCCATGAAGCGGGTCTGCGGCCCGGTGTTGTTGCGATAGAGCTCGTGGACGATGCGGCCACTTTTGATGACGATCAGGGCGTTGGTGTAGGTGCGCTCCAGGAACTGGTCCGGGGTATAGGTCTGGCCCTGGTAGCTGTAGGTGAAGTCCAGCGGCCGGTCCGCTTGGGGCAATGTCCACGCGGGTCCGGCGCGGCCCACCGTGCGGGTGGTGAACAGCTCCTCCATGTTATGGAAGGTCAGGGTGTTGATGTTGGCGTCCAGCATGTGCCGGCGCGCCTCCTGCAGCGCGGGCGGGACCTGCGCCGCCGCCGCGCCCGCGACGAGGCACAACCCCATCGCCCAAGCCCACATCCGCCCGCTCATGCTTCCCCCTGCATTTTCATCGCTGGCGCCGCCGTTCAGCGCGCGTCTCTTCAAGGTCTCAGCTTAACGATAGCGTGAGCCATGGCATTCCCAACGGCGTGACATTTTGCGCCAAAAGGATTGCCTAACGCGCCGCGGGGTCTGGCGTCCTTGGCCTGATCTGCACGACGCCGCCCGCTCGGGGATTCTGCGTAGGGGATGCTCCTGAATATCCGCCTCGTCAAAGGACGGTTAAACCTTTCGGTACAATGGGGCATGCGGCCCCGGGTGGCGGGTCGATCCATGAAGCACGCAGTTATTGTCGCCCATCCCAATCCGGAGAGCTTCAATCTCGCCATGGCGCAGACCTATTGCCGCGCGGTGGAAGCCGAGGGCCATACGGCGGTCCTGCGGGATCTCTATCGGATGGACTTCGATCCTCGGCTGCAGCTAGGCGAACTGCCCCGGCCCGGTGGCTTCGAGGCCGCGGAAGATGTGAAGCGCGAGCGGGCCGTCATCGCCGACGCGGACGTGTTCGCCCTGGTCTATCCCCTCTGGTTCAATGCGCCGCCGGCCATGCTGAAGGGCTATGTCGAACGCGTTTTCAGCATGGGGTTCGGCTACAGCCCGAGCGGGCTCGAAGGCAACCAGCCTCTCCTGGAGGGGCGGCGGCTGATCAGCTTTAGCTCTTCGGGCGCGCCCAACGCATGGATGAACGCCGAGGGGGCGCTGGCCGCGCTCCGCAATATCTTCGATGACCACTTCGCCGGCGTCTGCGGCCTCAGGGTGGTCGATCATGTCCATTTCGGCGGCAGCCATCCGGGCATCGTCGCGGACCGGGTTGAAGCCTGCCGGGCTGAGGTTCGCGCCGCCGTGACGCGTGCCTTCCCCCGCGCCTGATCGGCTGGGTCTGACGGTCGCGGGGATCGGCGTCCCGCCTTGCCCGCTCATGGGGCGGGCTAGTTGCGCGCCTCCGCTGATTAGAGGGAGGCTTCGATGGCGCTTTTCATGTGTGGCGACGAACTGAAGCCGGCGGGGGGCGCCTGGTTGGCGCAGTTCTGGTGACCGCGTTGAACGCCGACCTCGACCGTTGGCTGCGCGCCGGGGCGGGCGGGGCTGCCCCGTGCGAGCGGAGGATCGAGACTTCCATCTCCTGGGTCTATCTGTATCCGGACCGGGCGCTGAAGCTGAAACGGCCGGTTGATTTCGGCTTCGTGGACTTTACGACTCTCGAGAAACGGCGCGTGGCCGTGGAGCGGGAGCTGGACTTCAATCGCGTAACCGCGCCGGACATCTACCGAGGCGCGCGCGCGGTCGTTCGGCGAGGCGACAGCTTCGCCCTCGACGGGCCGGGAGAGGTGGTCGAGTGGGCGCTCGAAATGCGCCGGTTCGACGAGCGCTGCGTCCTGTCCGAACGGCCCGATGCAGTCACCGGAGAGCGCGCCGAAACCCTTGGCCGGGAGATCGCCCGATTCCACGCCGACGCCCCGGTCAGTCGCCGTTTCGGCGGTGCGGAAGGCCTGCGCGCGTCGATGCAGACCAATGCCGCCAACCTGTGCGAACTGGCGGCCGAGCTGGACGCGGCTTCAGTTGAGACCGTGATCGCCATGACCCAGCAGGCCTGGTCGGCGGCCGCCCCCTTGCTGGACGCCCGGCGCGCGGCGGGCCTCGTGCGGCGCTGCCATGGCGATCTGCATCTCGGCAACATCCTGCTGGAGGACGGCCGGACGGTGCTGTTCGACTGTATCGAGTTCAATGACGCGTTGAGCGAGATCGACGTGCTCTACGACCTCGCGTTTCTGCTGATGGACCTGGAGGCCCGAGATCGCCCAGCCGCGGCCAATCGGGTCATGAACGGGTGGCTGGACGAGGCCGCCCGGCGCCTTGGCCCCGAGGTCTGGAGCGGTCTCGCAGCCCTGCCGCTGTTCCAGTCCGTCCGGGCCGCCATAAGGGCGCACGTGAGCGCTCATGCTGGAAACTGTGAGCAGGGGCGGCGCTATCTCGCCGCCGCGGCGGCCCACCTGACGCCGGCGCGGCCCTCGCTGGTCGCCATCGGCGGCCTGTCCGGGTCTGGCAAGACCACGGTGGCCCGCCGGCTTGCGCCGCTGATCGGCGCGCGGCCGGGGGCGGTGGTGGTGCGGTCCGACGAGGTGCGCAAGCGGCAATGGGGCGGGGCTCCGACGGAGCGCCTCCCGCCCGAGGCCTACAGCTTGGACGCCGGAAAGCGGGTCTATGCGGAAATGATCGGTCTCGCCGAGGTGTGCCTTGGCGCGGGCCGCGCCGTCGTGCTCGACGCCGTCTTCCTTCGCGCCGAAGAGCGGGAGGCGGCCGAGGTCCTGGCGCGGCGGATGGGCGTCCCGTTCGACGGGGTGTGGCTGGAGGCGCCGCCGCACGTCCTGCAAGCCCGCATCGCAAGTCGCCGCGGCGACGCCTCGGATGCGGACGCCGCCGTGCTGGCCGAGCAACTCACGCGCGATCCCGGTCAGGTGGCATGGTCAAGGGGTGAGGGGGGTGACGCCGAGGCGACGGCCAGGGCGGTGACCGCCAGATTGGCCGGCTAGTCTAGGCTGGATCGATACGGCCGATGGCGACGCCGGGCTCGACCACCGAGTTCGGCGCCACCAGAATTCGCAGGCGTCCCGCTCTAGGCGCCGTCAGTTCGTGCAAGGCGTCTTCGATCCTGACTTCCGCCACGTCGTCGCCGGCGGCGACCAGGGCGCCGTCCTGCCGGCGCCAGGCTTCCAGTACGCCCTCAGGGAGCAGGCTGGTGGTCCAGAGGGCTTCAGGAACGTGGATGTCGGTCATGAGGCGGCTCCATCAACGCAGGGTTTCGATATAGGCCCGCAGGTCGTCAATCTCGCGCGTGTTCAGCATGATGGGCGGCATTTCCGCATGGCGGCCATCGGCGATCTCCATCAAGGCTTTGTCCCAGTTTAACGCGTTGAACCTCAGCCGCATCTGGCGAAACGACGGTGTGGCGCGGACGGTGCTTTCGGCAGCGGCATCGATGGCGTGGCACCCGGCGCACCACTGCTCGGCGATCATCCTGCCGCGGCTGGCGGCCAGACTGGTCTGCAGATCCGGCGCGCCGCTTCCCGTGGACGTGCATCCGGCCAGGGCCGCTGTCGCGGCGAGGGCGCAAAGCATAAGTCTCACGGCGTCCTCTGATCTTACGTCGCCAAGCCGACCTGGACGCTTATTAGAGCACGAGTGTCCAGGCCTGCCTTGAGCGCAATCAGTTTCAGGGCGATGGGCGCCCTCAACTTGATGAGATCAGCTTTCGTAGACGTTCGAGCACCATGTCGTGGGGCATGCCGTAGCTGAGCGGCTCGACGAACTCGCCGCGCTTGTCGAGGAGATAGACGGCCGAGGAGTGATCCACCGTATAGCCGCCGCCCTCCATGGGGACCTTTTTGTAATAGACCCGATAGGCCTTGGCGGCGGCGGCCACCGTGTCCACCGTGCCAGTGTAGCCCTGGATGCGCGGGTCGAAGTTGGTGAGATAGAGCTTCATCTGCTCCGGCGTATCCCGCTCCGGGTCCACAGAGACGAACACCACGTTCAGCCGCTCGGCGTCGGGGCCGAGGGCCTTCAGCGCCGCGGTCATCTCCGCCAGGGTAGTGGGGCAGACCTCCGGGCAATAGGTGAAGCCGAAGAACATCGCGCTGGGTTTGCCCAGAAGGGACTTCTCCGTCACCGGCCGGCCGGCGGTGTCGATCAGCGAGAAGGGACCGCCGATCGGCGAGGCCGTGGCCGATGGGGATTTCGCAGGCTCCGGGCGGTCGCATCCCGAGGTCGCCCCGGCGGCGGCGAGGAGAAGGGCGGTCAGCAGCAGACGCTTCATTGATGATCTCCGTGGTGCGCGGGGCTGGCGGCCGGCGACGGGGCCATGCGGATTGGAACCTGCAGGCGCAGCGGCGGGGCCTTGGCGAAGCGAAGGGTCATCGGCACCACGCCGCCGGCGGTCAGCTGCCGCTTCGGCCCGATGATCATCAGGTGCAGCGAACCGGGCTTCAGCGCCACCGGCTTGCCGGCGGGCAGGGCGATCCCGTCCGGCAGGCGCCGCATGCGCATCACCCCGCCGGTCATGTCCATGGTGTGGATCTCCGCGTGGTCGGCGGCGGCGGTGTCGACGCCGACCAGCCGATCGCCGGTCGGCGCCGTGAGGGTGACGTAGCAGCCGCCGCTCGGCGCGCCCGGGGGCGCGGCGCGGCACCAGGCGTCGGCGGCGGCGACCGGGGACGGCGACGCCCCCGCGGCCGGAAGGCCGATCAGGAGGGCGGCCGAAGCGGCCAGGGCGAACGTCTTGGGTCTCATGGCAGAACCTCCAGGGGCTTGCGGTGGATCGAGAAGAGGCGGCGGACGAGGAGATCGACGGCCAACACGGTGGCGATCGAGGCCCCGACCAGCGGGTAGATGACGGCGAGGGGCAGGATGACCGCGGCGAGGGCCGGGTAGGCCCGGCGGTCGGCGGGGGCGGGGGGCGCGGCCAGACGGCCTTTCGGGCGCCGCTTCCACCACATGGTCAGGCCGGAAACCCCCAGCAGCCAGATGGCGATGCAGCCGGCCAGCATGACCAGACGGTTGCCCTGGCCGTACTCGCGCCCCTGGTGGACGGCGATGCCCCACTCGATCGCCTTGGCGGCCGGACCGAAGCGGTCGTAGCCGATGTCGGCGACCACATGGCCGTCGCCGCCGTCGAGATAGAGGGTGCGCATCGCCTCCGCGCGGTCGGGCATGTAGGCGGCGGACCAGGCCTTGCCCGCCTCGCCCACCGTGAGCTCATACGGCCGTGGCAGGCCCGCCCCGTCCGCGCGGGCGACCGCGTCGGCGATGGAGAGGCTATGGCCCCCATGGGCGCTGTGGACCTCTGTCTCCTGCAATGCCCAGGGCACGGCGGGCGCCGCAGGCTTGTGCGACGGGCCGTGATTCCAGGCGGAAGCGCTGGCGGGCGCGGCGGGACGTCCCCAGCCGGCCTCGGTGGTCAGGCTGCGGACCTGCTTTCCCCACACGGCCGACCAGGGCATGCCGGTGGCGGCCAGGAACACGATGACGCCCACGGCGAACAGGCCGACCACCGCATGCAGGTCGCGCCAGAACACCCGCTGGCGGGGCGCGCCGCGGATGCTGACGACCCCGCCCTTCCGGCCGCGTGGCCACCAGAGCACCACCCCAGTGGCCACCATCACGATGGCCCAGCCGGCGACCACCTCCACCAGCATGTTGGCCACGGGGCCGGCCAGATCGAGGCTGTGAAGCTGCTTGATGGTTTGCATCGGCCCGCCGTCCGGGGCGGAGCCCAACACATGGGCGTCGTGCGGATCGACATAGACGGCCCGGCGCGCGCCTTCGGTCGTCTCGACCACCAGCCTCGCCGACCGGGTCGGGGTCTCCGGCAATGTGAGCTGGACCACCCGGCCGGGGACGGCGGTCAGGGCGGCGTCGGCCCAGGCGTCGGGGGAGGCGGTCTCCGCCCTGGCCTCGACGGTCAGCAGGGGCCGGTAGAGCGCCCCTTCGATCTCGTCTTTGAAGAGATACAGGCCGCCGGTCAGCGCCATCAGCATCAGGATCGGCATGATCAGCAGGCCGGCATAGAAGTGCCAGCGCCAGAACGCCCGGTAGAGGGCGCCGGCGGGAGGCTCCGCTTGTTTGACGTCGACGTTTGTCATGGGTCTCAGTCCGGTTGGGCGGCGGGCCGGCAAGCCCGCCGCCTGTTGGAGAGCGAGGTCTAGAAGGCGACGGTGACGCCGCCGTAGACCGAGCGCCCATCGCCGGGCCAATAGGCCGCGGTCGCGGCGGCGGCCCTGATCGCCGCCTGCACGTTCGAGACATAGGCCTCGTCCGTCAGGTTCCGCAGATCGACGAACAGCGAGACCTTCTCGTTCAGGTTCCAGCCGGCGTTCAGGTTGAGGATGGCGTAGGACGGGGCCTTGGTGGTGTTGCTGTAGTCGACCCAGATGTCCGAGGCCGACCACTCCACCGACGGGGCCACGAACCATCCTGCAGGATGCTCGTAGCGCAGCTCCGCCCGGTAGAAGTGCTGCGGCACGATGGGCAGGCGGTTGTCGCCGTAGGCGATGTCGCCGTCGAAGCGGAAGTCCGACCAGGTATAGGTCTGGCGCAGGCGAAGCTCCGGCGAGATCCGCCAGTCCAGCGCCGCCTCGATCCCCTGGTGGACGGTCTTGTCGGCGTTGAAGGTGGACGCCGGGATGTTGGGCCCGATCTGGTACTGCAGCATCTCCCCGTCCAGCCATGCGCGGTAGACGGTGAGGTCGAAGGTGAAGGGCCCCGCCCGGCCGCGGGCGCCGGCCTCCGCCGTCCAGGCCTTCTGGGCCTTCACCGGGGCGAAGCCGGTGTTGGTTGGGGACATGGCCCCAAAGTTCGGCGGCTCCACCGACTTGGTCAGGTTGGCGAACAGCTGCACGCCGCCATCGCCCTCCCACAACAGGCCGACGCGGGGGGCGACCCAGTCATAGTCCCGCTTGGCCTTCAGGTCGAAGGTCCCTGTGACCCCTCGCACGGCGGCGCTGGTGTAGTCGCGGCTGGCGGTTCCCCAGGTCCCGCCCCCGACGACGGCGAGGCGGTCGGTGACGAACAGGCGGCCCTCGGCGAAGAGGTCGGTGGCCGTCGCGTTCTGATAGGAGACCGACTGCAGGGCCCCGCGCGCACCGCGGACGTTCAGGTAGAAGCGGGAATCGAGGTCTCCCTTTCGTAGCCAGACCCCGGCGTAGCCGTCGGCCCGCAGGCCCCCGACTTCGCCTTCCCAGCGCAGCCGGCCGAAGGCGCCGTAGTTGCGGCTCTTCTGGTCGATCACCTGGAAGATGGGGTGATCGAGGTCCTTCCAGGTCGCATAGACCGCCCCCTCGAACACCGTGTTCTCGTTCAGCCGCCAAGTGGTGCGCAGCGACCCGCGGACGCCGCGCTGGTTGCGGCTCTGGTCGTTGGTGTAGTTGGCGAGGGCGGCCTGGCGCGGGTCGGCCTGGAACTGGGCCAAGGTCAGGACGCCTGGGATCTCCTGGTTGATGTTGGAGGCGTTGACGATCAGCCGGACTTCCCGATCCTCGCCGAAGCGCCGTCCGATGTTCAGCGTGCCGAACTGGATGTTCTGCTGGCTCTGCGGCCGCCAGCCCTGTTGGCGCTGGTTGGTGCCGGCGACGAACACGTCCCAGTCGCCGTACTGGCGGGCGATCTGCAGGTTCTCGCGATGCAGACCGAAGGCGCCGCCGTCGAGGCGGAACTGGGTCTGGAAGCCGGCGGTGCGCCCATTCGGGGTCACCATGTTGATGGCGCCGCCCAGCAGGGCGCCGCCGAACCGCAGGGCGTTGCCGCCGCGATAGACCTCGGTGTAGCGGGTCAGCAGGGGATCGGCGATCTGGCTGTCGCCATAGCCGTCGGCCTCGTTCAGCGGCACCCCGTCCTGGGCGAGCAGCAGGCCGCGGTTGTGGTTGGCGTTGCCGATACCGGACCCGCGGATGGAGATGCGGATGTCGCCGCCCCACTTGCGCTGGGCGTACACGCCGGGGGCGTCGCGCAGCATGTCGTCGAGGGCGAGGGCCGCCCGGCGGGCGTAGGATTCCTGCGAGATCACCGAGACTGCGCCGGGGGTTTCGGACAGCCGCTGACGGGCGTCGCCCACCACGGGGGGATCCTCGGGATCGCGGCGGCCGGTGACGATGACGGAATCGACGGTGTTGGAAGCGGCCGCCTGAGCCGCGGCGAGGGTGGGAAGGGCCAGGCCGAGCAGGGCGCTCGAAGCCAGGAGAAACGATCTCATGATGCGTGTCCTTCGGCGCGCCGCGAAGAGAGAGGCGGGCGCCGTGCAGTTGCTGATGCGGGGAGGTTCGCAGAGCGGCGCGCCCGTGCAGGCCACAGGCGGCGGGCGCAGCGCAGCAGCCGGGCTAGCGCCGGCTCAGATCAGCAGGACGGGAGGGCCGCGGGCGGGTAGGGGCGGGCCGGTGAGCCCGCGGCCGGGCGTAAGGCCCGGCGGGGTGGTGGGGACCGGCGACAGGTAGGCGGCGAACACCGGCGGGCCGGCGTCGGCGAGCACGGGCGGCGGCGCGGCCGCCCCATGGCCGGCGAAGGCGCAGGGGCTGTCGTGCGCGTCCTGGTCGGGCGCCTTGTCCGTGTCCCCATGGTGGGGAAGCGCTCCGCCCGGACCGACCGTGACCATGCCGTCCCCGGTGCAGAGCACGATGGGGAAGGGCAGATCGTTGGACGGGGCCGCGATCATGAACCCCGGAGGGATCATGATCCGCAACGCGATCGCCATCACCGCCAGCGTCAGGAAGACGTGGCGCCAGGCGGTCGAATGCTGGCGGGCCGAACGGATCACGGCGGCCGTTTACCCCACCCCGTTTGGTTTGTCGCCAGCCTCTGACGATTAGGCGGCTTGCGGTCCCGGCCGACCTGCCGCGACGTGGAAGCGGGCGAGGCTGGAGACCACCGGCGCCTTGCTCCAGACCGAGTCGATCTGGCGCAGGTCCACGTTCCAGCCTTCGCGGGTGATCTCGGCCCGGCCGTAGCCTCGCTTGCGATCGTCGTAGAAGTGGATGTGGTTGTTGTCTGGCGCGTCGACGATCTTCTTGTAGGCGGCGTAGCCGTAGGACGGCGAGGTGATCGAGGTGCCCACGAACTCCGACGCCACCACCGGGCTGTCCGGCTTGCGGAAGTCGGCGCGCACGTCGTTGGCGAAGAAGCAGTGGACGTCGCCGCCCAGGAACACCGCGTTCTGCACCTTGCTCTGCACCAGCCGGTCGGTGACGGCCTGTCGCGCCATCGGATAGCCGTCCCAGCCGTCCTGGTAGCCCACGTCCGCGCCGCTGGCGTCGTGCTGGAACAGGCGGGCGAACATGGTGGTCTGGACGAGGGCGGTCCATCGGGCTGGATCGCGGGTCAGCATCTGGCCGAGCCAGCGCTCCTGATCCGCGCCCAGCACCGTGCGGCCGGCGGCAGTCAACTCGGAGCAGCCCACGGCCCGCGAGCGGTAGTTGACGGGATCGATGCAGGCCCGCGGCGAGCGGTACTGCCGCGTGTCGAGCATCACCAGATCGACGAGGTCGCCGAAGGCCAGCCGCTGGTAGAGCCGCACCCCGTCCGGGCCGAGCAGGGCGCGGCGCGAGATCGGCAGATGCTCCAGATAGGCCTGATAGGCGGCGGCGCGGCGGGCGGGGAAGTCCGCCGTTTCGGCTGGGTTCTCGGGCGCGAGGCCCGCATAGTCGTTGGAGACCTCGTGGTCGTCCCAGACGAAGGCCCAGCTGGTGTGCAGGTGCGCGGCCTGCAGGTCCGGGTCGGTCTTGTAGACCGCGTGGTGCGACCGGTATTGCGCCAGGGTGCGGGGGTTGGCGTTGGGATGGCGCCGGTACTGCGGGCCCGACGAGGGCGACTCGTAGATGTAGTCGCCCACGTGCAGGATCAGCCGCGGATCCCCTGCGATCATGTCGCGGTAGGCCGAGAACAGGCCCGCTTCGTAGTGTTGGCAGGAGGCCCAGGCGAGCTTCAGCCGGTCCTTCGGCGCGCCGGGGGCGGGGAGGGTGATCGCCCGGCCCACCGGGCTCTGCACCCCGCCGGCCTCGAAGCGGTACCAATAGTCCCGGTCGGGCTCGAGGCCGTAGAGGTCCACATGCACGGTATGCGCGCGCTCGGGCAGGGCGGTCCGCCGCCCGGCGCGAACGATGCGCTTGAAGGCCGGATCGGCGGCCACCTGGTAGCCGACCTCGAAAGCCCGGTCGCCCAGGCCGTCGGGATCGAGCGGGTCGGGGCAGAGGCGGGTCCACAGCACCACCCCGTCCGCGGACGGATCGCCGGAGGCGACCCCCAGGGCGAACGGGTCGCTGGCGAAGGATATGGGCGACGCGCTGCGGGCCTGGGGCGCCTGCAGGAAGGCCGCGAGCCCGGCGGCCATGCCGCCGCCGAGGAAATGTCTGCGATCCATGTCGGTGATCCCCGGCGCGATCAGAAACGACGCTGGACGGTAAGCCGCCACTGCCGCCCCATGCTCGGGAGCACGCCCACGTTGGTGTAAACGTCGGCGATGGGCGTGAAGTAGAGCTTGTCGAAAAGGTTGTCGACGTTGAGCGTCGCGGTCCAAGGCCCGTAGGCGTAGAAGGCCGAGGCGTTGGCCACCGCATAGCTGGGATAGACCACGGCGCCCGGCACGGTCCCCGAGGTCTTGGTGACGTACTTGAAGCCGGCGGTCACGCCGCCCTGGCCCCGCTCGGTCTCGTCGGTGGTGTAGGTGGCGTAGAAGCTCGCCACGTGGCGGGGGATCTGGGTGTACTCGTAGTCGACCCGGCGCGACGGGAAGGTCGAGTAGGCGAACACCGCATAGGAGCCGCCGTAGCCGTTCACGCCGGCGGTCTGGGCCACATAGCTCGGGATGTAGATGAAGCCGTTGTCCGGGCCTTTGACGATGGTCTTCTGCTTGTTGCCGTTGAAGCTGAAGCTGAGGTTCTTGCTGGCGATCCAGCGCAGCTCCAGTTCCGCCCCCTTGGCCCGGTGGCCGGTGACGGTCAGGCTGATCGAGTTCAGCGCCGTGCGGGTCTGGCGGTAGAAGGACAGGGAGCCCAGCAGGGCGCCGTTCAGCCACTGGCCCTTGACCCCGGCTTCGCGCAGGTCGGAGTCCGACACCCAGGACTTGTTGGCGACCGTGCCCGGATTGACGTCGCCGGCCTGGGAGACCTCTAGCGCGGCGGTCTCGGCGTAGGTGACGTAGGGCATCAGGCCGAACGGGGTCTTGTAGCTGGCGCTGAGGGTGTAGGTCCCCTTGCCGCGGCCGTCCTTGTAGCCCCGGCGGTTGGCGGCGGAGGCCGCCGCGCCCACGTCCTGCGACTTGACCACATAGTCGTCATAGCGGCCGGCGAAGACGAGGTTCAGGCGGTCGTAGAGGGTCAGGTCGAGCACCGTGAAGGCGCCGAGGTCCCGCCACTTGGAGATGTTGTTCAGGTCCCACTTCAGGCCGATGCCGCCGGGCTCGATGGAGAAGGGATCGTCGAAGATGTCGTTGGGCTGGGCGCCGGCCAGGATGTCGCGCCGGTCGAGGGCGAGGGAGGAAGTGCTCTCCCGCCGCTCCCCCTCGAAGGTGCGCCAGGAGACGCCGGTGACGGTCTTCAGCACCATGCGCCGGTCGGCGGTGGAAAACTCGCCATTGTAGGTGATGCGCCCCTCGGCCACCCAGGTGTCGTAGGACGCTGGGAAGCCGTAGGAGACGAAGCGGTTGTTGCCCAGGCGGTCGTAGAAGATCTGGGCCTTCAGGGTGTGATCGGGGCCGAACCGCTTGCCGAAGTCGAGATAGAGGGTCTGGGTCTCGGTCTTCGAGAAGTCGCGCGAGGAGATGTAGACGTCGCGCGGGCCGATCTTGGAGGTGCCGAGGCCAGTGTCGAGCACGAAGCGCTGGTCGATGGAGGGGACGACGCCGGGGGTGTAGCCCTTCACCAGGCTGGCGCCGATCTCGTTGGGGGTGATGCGGCCGTTGCCGTCGAGGTCGACGATGTTGGTGTCGCGGCCGCGGGTGTAGTTCTGGTTGTCCACCAGATCCTGGGTGATCCGGTTCCAGCCCGGCGTCTGCACATAGCCGTCCGAGTGGTAGTACATGCCGCCCGCGGCCAGGAAGAAGCCGTTCGGCAGCGAGAAGTCCGACGAAATCTGCAGCAGTTGATGCTTGGGGGAGATGCCCCGGTAGAAGCTCTTGGAATCCTCAAGCTCGCCATAGGCGTAGACGCCGCCCTCGACCGTGCCGAAGTTGGCGGGCAGGCCGATCTGGGCGTTGATGTTCTTCTTGCCGTAGCTGCCGACGGTCGCCTCCACCACGGCGGTGGGGGAGGTGAGATAGCGCCCCTCCAGCTTGGCGGTCTTGGGCACGAAGTTCAGGAATCCGCCCACCTTGCCGGGACCGTTGAAGGCGGTGGGCGGGCCGCGCACGATCTCCACCTGCTCGGTGGCGCCCAGGGGCGTCGGATAGGTGCCGCGGTTCTCGATGCGCTTGAAGCCGCGGAAATAGACCTCAGCCAGGGTCCCACGCAGGGCGACAGAGCCGGGCACGCCGTAGAAGCTTGCGGTGAAGGCGCCGGGGGACACCGCGACGAGGTCGTCCACCGTCTGGATGCCGTAGCGCTCCAGGGTCAGGTCGCTGGCGAAGCTGGCGGAACGGGCGGTCTCGATCAGCGGCTTGTCGATACCGTTGACGGTGTTGGAGGGGCGGCGTTCGATCAGGCCGGCGCGGTCGTTGGCGATGACCGCGATCTCCTCCACTGTGTTGTTGTCGTCGGCCTCGGCCGCCAGCACCCCCTGCATGGAAACGGACGCGAGAAGCGCGGCCAGAAGGGCCGTGCGATACGAAGATTTGGACATGACATACCCGCCAATTGATCACTGAAGCCCGGGGGACTCTGTGGTCCGTTGCCAGGGGCGGGTGCTGCCTAGCTTGGGCTGAGGCGCAGACCTTTGGCGGTAACGTCAAGTTTTTCTGAAGTTTTTGTGTCGCCGTGACGGTGCAAAGAAAACGGCCCCGCCCACGTTGTGCGGCGGGCGAGGCCGTGGTCCCGTCGGTGCGGGCCGGATGAAAGGCTGTTTGGGGCTAGGCGATGGCCTTGAACGGCAGCTCGCCCTTGTCGGCCCAGAAGCCGTGCACCTGGGTGGTCGACTTGAACGGTAGCAGCACGCGGGCGATGTCTCCGGCGGCCAGATTGGCCGCGTCGGCGATGATCAGTTCCGAGCGCATCTCCGCGTAGTTGTTGGCGACCCCGATCAGATAGCCGTCGCCTTCCTTGGTGCTGTTCTTGCGGGGGACGAAGGCGCATTCCTGCAGGTTGTGGGTGTCGCCGACGAAGTAGCTGGTCAGCTTGCGCTCGGCGAAGTCGAACCGGCCGTAGCAGTTGGTCACCCGCGCTCCGGCGTTCCCGGCCCTCGTCTTGTCGAAGGGGCGGCTCGCGTCCGAATAGCTGGTGAAGCCGTAGCGGGTGGGCAGGGTCATGTAGCGGGGGTCGACCTTGCCGAGGTCGACCACGGACATCGGGAACAGGATCTCCTCCTGCCAGCCGTCGTCCTTGGAGTTGAGGTCGAAGGTCAGACGCCGCACCAGCGCCCGGGCCCCCTTGGGGTCGAAGGGCGTGCCGTCGACGTTGGGGAAGAAGGGGAAGAAGTTGGAGTCCCAGAAGGGCGCCTCCATGATCACCTTGTCGCCCTCGGTGCGGGCGTTGAAGGTGTGCATCATGCAGCGCTGCGGCCCCTTGAACCAGCGCATGTCCTTGGCGTCGCCGCCGCGGGGGATGATGCCGATATAGCCGGGGGCGGCGGGGTCCCAGCCCCAGTGGATCTTGCCCTCCTTCAGCCGTTCGTGGCTCGTCACATAGCCGGCGAAGGGGATGATGATGTGCTTCTGGGTCACCGCCATGTCGTGGATGACGCTGACGTAGGGGACCTTGACCCGCACCTCGTGCGAGACCCGGCCGCCCTTGTCGATGGTGTAGATGTATAGGTCGTCGCTCCCCAGCCCCGTCGCCTCGTAGCCGTAGGCGATCATCTCGCCGCTGACGGGATCGATCTTGGGGTGGGCGGTGAAGGTCTGGCTCTTCCACTTGCCATAGAAGTCCCAGGGGCCGATCGTCTCCAGGGTGTTGGGGTCGAGCTGGTGGGGCAGCCCGTCTTCTTTCAGCGCGAACAGCTTGCCCGCGTGGATGATGGGGGCGGTGTTTGCCACGGTGCGCCGGTTCGGGCGCTTGGGGTCGCTGATGGCCGGATCGTCGGTGTAGGGGTTGCGGTAGTAGCCGTAGAGCTGCTTCTCGGCCTTGTGGTTGGCTCTCCAGCGCTCGGTCTGCACCCAGCGGCCGGTGTAGTGCACCTCGCCGCCCGCGAACCTGAACATGCTGACGTAGCCGTCAGCGTTCAGGGGTGCGTCGTCGTTGAACTTGGGTGGATAGAACCACTCGCCGCCGACCCGATAGAAGGCGCCTTCCATGTCCGAGGGGATGGTCCCCTGGACCTCACAGAAGCGGATGTTGGCCTCGAACCGTTCCGGAGCCGCGAACCCGCGAAGGGGGGCCCCGCGAGAGAGTGTCACCATCGCGATATGCTCCTCCGCGTCCGATCGATGTTTGTTCGCTGATCTTGGCCAAGCGAGGCCTTGAGGCCATGAGGCCACGCAAACTCCAGAACCTTACTCGCGGTTTTGCCTCGTCCGCGCTCGTCTGCGGATGAACGGGTCGGTTGCGCGAGAGGGAACGCCGGCGGCTGCGGTTGCGCTAGCTGAGGGTGATCTCTCGCCCGTTGCGGTGCACCTTGAGGTCGAGGTAGGCGGCCAGCCGCCGGACCACGTCCGCCTGGGCGCCCAACTCCAACACGCCGGAGAACCGACGTTGGCCCACGGCGCCGGAAAGCCGGATCTTCGTGGCGTAGCGGTGGTTCAGATAGGCGACGATCTCGGACAGAGGGCGCTCTTCGCAGATCAGCCGCCCGGTCGACCAGGCGAATGCCACGTTGGGATTGACGGCGCTTTTGTGGGAGGTGGCGGCGCCCTGAACGTGGGTCAGCTCGTCCCCGGCCTTGAGGACCGCCACGGGCTGCGGACCGATCTGCGGCTGGCGCACCTCCACCACGCCTCGGCGGACCGTGACCACCGAGGTCTTGGCGTAGTGGCTGATGTTGAACTCGGTGCCGACGACGCGCACCTGCTGGTCGCCCATGCCGATGACGAAAGGCCGGTTCGGGTCCTTGGCGACATCGAAGGCGGCCACTGCGTCGCCCAACTTCACGCGGCGCTCCCGCCAGCCGAGCCGGACGGTCAGGCGGGAGGCGGCGTCGAGATGGATGTGGGTGCCGTCCGCCAGCTTGATCTCGCGCATCTCTCCCGGCCCCGTGCGATAGGCGACGACCTCGCCTTCGGACGCGCGCCACGCGATCGGCGCCACGATGACGACGCCGACCGCGGCGGCCAGCCCGGACAGCAGAAAGGCTCGCCGGCGATCCGGCGCACGCCGCCGGGAATGCGCCGGCGCGGCAAGGCGCCGGGGGGGCGAGAGGGCGGCGTCGATCTCGCCGGCGTTCACGTCGATATCTGAGACCAGGACCTCAACCGTTTCGAAGGCCGCCTGATGAGCCTCGGAGGCCTCGAGCCAGTCGGTAAGGGCGGTCCAATCCTCGCCGGTCGCCGCATCCGATTGGACGCGCGTCAGCCATGCGATCGCCTCGTCGCGTACGGATTGGTCTGCCTGTCCTGTCTGGCGGCCGCTCATCTCGGGCCCTGTCTCCCTGGCGAACGAGTCGCAACACCTGTCCGAATGACGACACGGGCCCCCATCCGCCTCCAGACGATCTTGCGGCGCGCCCGCCTCGTCATTGGCTGAGCCTGCCGAGGATGAGCTTCAGGCTGGTCATGATGTACTTCTCGACGCTCGATCGCGACACGCCCATGGCCTGCGCCGTCTCCGCGTGGCTCAATCCTTCAAGCTTGTGCAGGCGAAACGCCTCCTGCACGGGGGCGGGCAGTTCCCGCACCACGGCGATGATGGCGTCGAGCCGCTGGCGGGCGGCGATGGCGTCTTCCGGCGCGGGTTCGTCGTTCACGTCTTCGCGCCCCACCGTGGTGGTCTGAACGGTTCGCCAGTCCCCGTCGCGCCGGCCGGCCCGCCGCTGCTGCTTGATCCGGTCCAGCATCAGGTTCGACCCGAGCCGATAGAGGTAGGCGGAAGGATTGCCGATGTCCTGAGCCGGGGGGGAGGCGATCTTCAGGTAGATGTCCTGCACCAGATCCTGCGCCGCCTCGTCAGACCGCAGGCGCACGCGGAAATACCGCAGCAGCTCCTGTCGGCGCGCCAGATAGGCGGCGAGCAGAGGATGAGGGTCGGCGTCATCCAAGCGGAGATCCTGCTCCTTCGCGGCCCCGACTCGCCGCGCCGCGGCTGGGCTCACGCCCGATCTTCACTGCGTGGCGCCGGAGCGCAATGGGCTTGTCGAGGGGGCGTCGGAGCGGGACGCCTGCGGCCGTTTCCGGCTGGGGCTACAACGCGTCGGAGCGGTCGACTGGCCCCGTCAGTCGGGAATCCAGGCGCGGGACCAGCGGGATCACGTTGCTGGGGAGGGGGGACGGCGCGAGGCTGGCCGCCAGATGGTCGCATTCGATAATGACGTTCGCCTCGGCCTCGCGGCTGAGACCCGGCGCCTTGGGCGCCTCGGCGCTCATGAACCAGTGGCGTCGCCGAACCACATAGACGCCGCCGACGCCGCCTTCGCCATAGGTGTCGACCACGTCTCCGGGCGTCGGGATCGAGGGCATGTCGAGGGTCAGGAGCACGCCCTCCTCGGCCAGTCCGCCAAACAACCTGATCAGCACCTTCATCCGTGAGTTCCGCCATCAGCCGATGCTCGCAAATGATGACGTCGCCGGGGAGCAAACACCTCAGTAGGTCGAGGCCCTTGCGAGAACGAAAGACGCAGGCATAGATTATCAATCAATCGACCGAATTATATGGCGTGACGATGGTCAAACAGGCCTCTCCCCCACGGCAGGAAGAACGCGGGGCGCCCGTACGTCTGCTCGGCGCCGCGGAACGGATCATCAACGAAGAGGGGCTCAGGGCGCTCACCACCCGCCGCATCGCGGAGATGGCGCGGAGTAATCTGTCGCAGATCAACTACTACTTCGACGGCCTGGACGGGCTGCTCGATGCGCTGCTGCTGAGCAACATCGCCTGCGTGAACGTAAGGCGCTCGGGTCTTCGGGAAGAGGTTCTCGCCAGGGGCGGGGCGCTTCGGCTGACCGACCTGCTGGAGGCTTTCCTGCGGCCTATCTGGACGCCGGCCGCCCATTGCGACGACGCCTTTGCGGCCGTCGTGGTCCAGGAGATCTACCGCCACGCCAGCCCGTCGACCCGCTACGAGGCGGACGCCATGCTGAACGCGCATCGGCAGCCCTTGATCGCGCTGATCGCCCCCCTGGTTCCGCACCTCGACGACGATCGGCTGCATATCCGCATGAACCTGCTGATCTCGGCGGGCACGAGCCTGATCCCCCGCACGCCGGGCTGGCTGCTGCACCAGGCGGGCCAGGCCGCGGCCCCTGAAACCCTGTTCGCCGAACTCTGCGCCTTCGGCGTCGGATCGCTGAGTGCGCCGTTGCAGCCAGCCGCAGGCTCAAATCAAGGATAGGGAGGGAGAGGCCCATGGCCAGTCGATACACGTCCTATGACGGCTATCCGGACAATCAGTGGTGGGTGGCGGCGCAGTCCAGCGAAGTGTGCGGCAAGCCCCTGGCGCGGGTCCTGCTGGAGCAGCAGGTGGTCATCTACCGGCCGCGACCGGGGGAGGTGGCGATCCTGGAGGACCGCTGCTCCCACCGTCAGATTCCCTTGTCGCTGGGCGTGCAGGTGGGCGAGCACCTGCAGTGCAACTATCATGGCCTGAGGTTCGGGGGGGATGGCCGCTGCGTATTCGCCCCGGGGCTGGCGACGCCGCCGGAGGTCGCCAACATCCGCAGCTTCCCTGTGGTGGAGCGGGACGGATATGTCTGGGTCTGGTTCGGCGGCGCGGAACCCGACCCGTCGCTGATCCCGGACTACGGCTGGCAGGTCTCGCCGGAATATTCCGGCAGGATTGGCTACGCCAACATCGGTTGCAGCTATCTGCTGGGCCTGGAGAATGTGCTCGACACCTCCCACTTCGCCTACCTCCACACCAACTCGGTGGGCAGCGCCGGCTATGCCGAGGTCCCCATGGAGACCTGGCTCGATAGCGACGACGTCGTCTCCCGCCGCAGGGTGGAGAATCTGAAGCCCTCGGCCCTGTTCAACAAGCTGACTAGGTCGCCGACCATTACCCTTACCGACGAGATGCGCTGGCGCGGACCCTGCTACATGTGGCTGACCACCACGGTGGAGGCGCCGGAGGGCGTCTTCAGGATGCGGGGCCTGGCGCCCTACACGCCGGAGCATCGCCATTCCCATCACCACTGGTTCTCCCACTTCTGTGATTTCCCGCTGACCGTCGAGCAGCAGGAGGCCATCACCAAGGTGGCCGGAATGGCGATCGAGGAGGACCGAGTGGTGCTGGTCGCCAACCAGATGCGGATCGACAGCGGGGTGGCGCGGGATCCCGTCCTGCTGCCCGGCGACCGGGCCGCCATGCTGATGCGGCGGCAGAACCGTAAGCTGCTTGACCGTGCCGGCCGGTATTCGCCGCTCTACGGGGAGGGTGAGCGCCGCCCGATGCAGGAGCCCGCCGTCGCGCCTGCCTAGGCCTGGGCGCTCCGATTGCCCGTGGCCGCGGCCCGCCGTACGCTCCGCCGGTCGAAGCATTGGAGTCTGCCGTGGACCCTGTCATTTCCGATCTTCTCGACCGCTATGAGGGCGGGCGATTGTCACGGCGGGAGCTGGTGGCCGGGCTTTCGGCGTTGACGGCGGCTGGCGTCGCGGCCCCGGCGCTGGCCCAATCCGCCCCGCCGCCGCTGAAGCCGACGGCCATCGATCACGTTTCCATCCTGGTCGCCGACCTCAAGACGTCGGCGGACTTCTACAATCGCGTGTTCGGGCTGGTCGTCGTCGGCGAAGATGCGCCCAACAAGATCCTGCGCCTTGGCCCGAAGGTCGCGGCCGGGCCGGGGGGCCGGGTGCTGGTGTCCCTGCGCCAGGAGCCGCCGAAGGGCACGGTTGATCACTGGGCCTTCCGGATCGAGGGTTTCGACGCCGAGAAGGCCACGCAGACCCTGAAGGCCCATGGCCTCACCGCCGACCGGAATGTCGAGTACGGCTTCTATGTGAAGGACCCTGACGGGGTGGTGGTGCAGATGATTTAGGGCGCCGCCCGCTCCCGTTCTTGGGCCTGCGGCGAATATTCGGGGCGCCGGAAAGCCTCAAGCCCGTAGGTTCCCCTCCAAGCCGGCGGTTGGACGCGCCGGCTCGTAAAGTGCGAAATCTGATGGTCCGGGTAGGATCATGTGGCAGGGGCGACTACCACCGGATGCCAATGACGAAAGATCAGACGGAGGTCGGCGCAGCGCTTCGCCTGATGGCGGGATCGGTCCTCGACGCGGTGGTCGCCGTCGATCATGCGGGACGGATCGTGGCGTGGAATGCGGTCGCCGAGCAGACCTTCGGCTGGAGCCGCGATGAAGCGCTGGGCAAGCCCATCGGCGTGCTGATCGTCCCTCCCCAGCATCGCGAAGCGCACAACTCGGGGATGCGTCGATACCAGGAGACTGGGGACGCTCGGGTAGTCAACAGACGCATCGAGATCACGGCGATGCGCAAGGGCGGCGGGGAATTTCCCGTCGAGCTGTCCATCATCCCCCTGGCCGCCGATGGGCAAACCCTGTTTGTCGGCTTTCTGCGCGATATCAGCGAAAGGCGGCAGGCGGCGGCCCGGCATGCCTTCATGCTGGAACTCAGCGATCTGCTGCGCAGCGCCGACGCCGAGCGGGCGTTGCAAGACGCTTGCGGGCTGATGGGCCAGTATTTCCAGGCGGCGCGTGTCGGATACGGACAGCTCGATCCCTCGCACGACGTGTTCGACTATTCCATCTGCTGGACGGACGGGGCGGTTCCGCCGCTCCTCGGCCGCTATCCGGCGTCCGCCTTCGGCCCGCAGATCGTGGCCAAGCTCAACCGCGGCGAGACCGTGGTCGTGGAGGATCTTTTCGCAGATCCCCTGAGTAGCGAGATCGAAACCCAGGCCACCGCTTCGGCGGTGGACACGCGGTCGATCCTGGTGGTCCCGTTCCTCCGCGCCGGCAGGCTGCGGACGATCGTCTACCTCAACGATCGTCTTCCCCGGCAATGGACCGGCGACGAGGTGACGTTCATGGAGGAGGTGGCCGAGCGCACCCGACAGGTGATCGAACGCAGCGAAGCCGAGGCGGCCCTGCGCGAACTCAATGCGACCCTCGAGGCTCACGTGGAAGCCCGCACCGCCGACCTTCGGGCCGCTGAGGAGGCGCTGCGGCAGGCTCACAAGATGGAAGCCATCGGCCAGCTTACCGGCGGCATTGCGCACGACTTCAACAATCTTCTGCAAGGCATCACGGGCAGCCTGGACCTCATGCAGAAGCGGATCAGTCAGGGCCGTCTTGGAGAGCTGGACCGCTTCATCACCGGGGCGATGACGTCCGCCAACCGCGCCGCCGCCTTGACCCATCGCCTGCTCGCGTTCGCCCGCCGTCAGCCCCTGGCGCCGCGGACGATCCGGGCCAATCCTTTGATCGCGTCCATGGAGGATTTGCTTCGGCGAACCCTCGGTGAGCAGGTGGACCTCGAATTGGCCTTGGCGGAGGACCTATGGCTCTCTCAGTGCGATCCGAACCAACTGGAGGCTGCGATCCTCAACCTGGCGATCAACGCGCGCGACGCCATGCCGGATGGCGGCAAGCTGATCATCGAAACCGAGAACGCCCATCTGGATTCAGCCTATTCGGCGAAGCAGAGGGATGTGCGTCCAGGTCAGTATATCTGCATCGCCGTCACGGACACGGGCGTGGGGATGAGCCAGGACACCCTCGCCAAGGCTTTCGAACCCTTCTTCACCACCAAGCCTATCGGTCAAGGCACGGGCCTAGGCCTGTCGATGATTTATGGTTTCGCCCAGCAGTCCGAGGGCTACGCCAAGATCTATAGCGAGGTCGGCCAAGGCACGACCTTCAGGCTCTATCTGCCAAGGTTCCAGGGCGAGGCCGAGGCTGAGGCCGCCAGCGAAGGTCCGGCCTTGGCGAACGGGCGTGGATCTGGGGAGGCCGTGCTGGTCGTGGAGGACGAACCCGTCATTCGCGGGTTGATCGCGGAGGTTCTGGCGGACCTCGGCTATCAGGTGTTGGAAGCGGCGGATGGCCCCGCCGGCGTGGCGTTGCTCCAGTCTTCGCGGCGGATCGACCTTCTCGTCACCGACGTTGGGTTGCCCGGTCTCAACGGTCGGCAGATCGCAGAGGCCGGGCGGGCGGCGCGGCCCGACCTCAAGGTGCTGTTCATGACGGGCTACGCGGCGAACGCGGCTTTCGCCTCAGGTGTGCTGCACCCGGGAATGGCCATGATCACCAAGCCGTTCGCGATGCAAACTCTCGCGGCGCGAGTAAGGGAGATCATTGAGGTCCAGCAACGCTGAGGGCCGTCGGTCTCCCCGCCTGGAACCTCTCAGAATTGTAAGATGCCGGAGGCGCCGCCGACAGTTGCACGGCGCTAACGTACGGCGCGGCCGAGAACTGGCCGTGGAACGATTGGACCGATCAATGCCGAGCCGGAACCTGGGAACGGGGCGTCGCTTGGCTGCGGTCTTGATGGGCGCATCGGCGCTTGCATCCGCTCACGCCGCAAGGGCGCAGCAATCCACCGCCGCGGCGCCCGCGGAGGTCGAGGCCGTCACCGTCACCGCCTCCACCTTGAACCTGCTCGGAGTGGCGGCGACGTCGAGCCAGGGGGCGGTCACCAAGCAGGAGCTTGAAACGCGCCCGATCTATCGTGTGGGGCAGTTGCTGGAGACCGTGCCGGGCCTGACGGTCACCGTCCATTCCGGGGAGGGCAAGGCCAACCAGTACCTTCTGCGCGGTTTCAACCTCGACCACGGCACCGATCTGGCCACCTACATCGACGGTATGCCGGTCAACATGCGCACCCACGCCCACGGCCAAGGCTATACGGACTTGAACTTCTTCATCCCGGAGATCGCCGAGGGGGTGGACTTCAGCAAGGGGCCCTATTTCGCGTCCGAGGGCGATTTCAGCTCCGTCGGCGCCGATCACGTCCGTCTCTCCAACAGTCTTCCGGTCCAGATGTCGCTGAGTTGGGGCACGGTGGGCGACCAGAGACTGTTCGTCGGGGGCTCTCGCGATCTGGGCGGTGAAAACAGCCTGTTGGCCGCCGGAGAGTTGGTCCACTTGAACGGCCCGTGGGATCACCCGGACAACTATCGCAAGGAAAACGCCGTCCTGCGGTTCAGCCACGGGACGCCTCGCGAAGGCTACGCCATCACCGGCATGTACTATCGAGGATTGTGGAACGCGACCACCGACCAGCCCCGGCGGGCGGTGACCGAGGGCCTGATCAGCCGCTTCGGAACCTTGGACCCTTCCGACGGCGGACAGGCGGAGCGCTTCAGTCTGTCGGGATCCTACGCGCATACGGCGGGGGACTGGCGGTTCAACGCGAACGCCTACGTCATCCGCCAGCAGCTCACCCTATGGAACAACTTCACCCACTACCTGGATGATCCGGTCAACGGCGATCAGCATGGCCAGAACGATCGACGCACATACTTCGGCGGCGCGGCCAGCGTGACCCGGACGGCGGAGATCGCCGGTATCGTCACGGACACCACCCTCGGCCTCCAGGGGCGTTACGACGACATCTACGTGGACCTTCGCCATACCCGTCAGCGTGGAGACCTCGCCACCCTCACGGCCGACAAGGTCCATGAAGGCAGCATCGGCGGCTACTTGGAGAACACGACCTATTGGACCACATGGCTGCGTTCCATCCTCGGTGTTCGCGAAGACTACTTCCGGGTCGAGGATCGGAATCTGGTGGGCGGCGTCAGCGGCTCCGAGGCCAAGGCGCTGTTCCAGCCCAAGGGCAGCCTAGTGATCGGCCCCTTCGCCAAGACCGAATTCTACGTCAGCGCGGGCGAAGGCTTCCATTCCAACGACACCCGGGCGGGCAGTGCGGTGGACCCGGTGACCGGGGCGCCGACCCTGGCGCGTCCGCCCCTGCTGGTGAAATCCCGAGGCGAGGAGGTCGGGGTCCGCTCGACCCTCATCCCGCACCTGCAGGCGGCCGTCACCCTGTTCCAGATCAATTTCGACTCTGAACTGACCTACAACGCTGACGCCGGGCAGACCGAGGCCGGGCGGCCCAGTCGCAGGCAGGGGGTGGAGATCACCGCCCAGTATCGGCCCTTCCACTGGATCGAATTGAACACCAACCTCGCCTTCAGCCGGGCCCGCTATACCGATATCGATCCGGTGGGCGACCACATCCCGGATGCGCCCGGGTTCATCGGCTCGGCCGGCCTGCTGGTGGACAACCTGGGTCCGTGGTTCGGCGCCGTTCAGTTCCGCTATCTCGGCGCTCACCCGCTGATCGAAGACAACAGCGTCAGGTCTCCCGGCTACAAGGAGGTCAACCTCAATGTGGGCTACAAGATCACGCCTCATCTGAAGCTTCAGGTCGATGTGTTCAACTTGACCAATTCCAGGGACAACGCCGCCGACTACCTCTACGCGGATCGGATCTCGTTGAACGAGCCGGCGGCTGGCGTCCTCGATATCCACTCGCATCCGCTTGAGCCGCGATCGGCCCGCTTCACCATTTCCGCTACATTTTGACCTGCGGACGGCGCTGATCTTGCGGGGAGCCATTGCCTTGCCGGCGCCCGGCTTCCACCGTGACGAGCCGTAGGCCGTGGACAACTTCGGACGCCCGTACTGTCCGAGCGACCATCAGGGAGGGTTGAGCGATCGACAGTCTCCGCCGGGGCGACATCGTCGCGGGGCTCTGCGCCGCCGGCCTGATGCTGCCGGAAGCGGTGGCTTACGCCAGTATCGCCGGGTTGCCGCCGCAGCGGGCGATCCTTGCCGGGCTGGTGGGCGGCCTCGCCTATGTCGTCCTGGGCCGCAGCCGGTTCGCCATTGTGGCGCCCACCTCGTCGTCCGCGGCGATCCTCGCGGCCACCTTGGCGGCCATGCCGCTTGGTGCGGCCGGCAAGGCCGCGATCGCCACCCTTGTCGTCGGTCTCGTCGGGGCGATCTTCCTGCTCGCCGCGGCCACGCGGCTTGGCGGCCTCACCGGTTTCATTTCACGCCCCGTTCTGCGTGGGTTCGCCTTCGGGTTGGCGATCACCATCATCGTCGGCCAGCTCTCGACCCTGGTAGGAATCGGGGCGACTGCGCCGGACCTCGCGCACCGGCTCGTCGGTTTGGCGACCACCCTTCCGGCTTGGCATTGGCCCAGCCTGACGATCGGCGCCCTTGCGCTTGCAGCTTTGCTGGCCTTGCGCCGCTGGCCGGCGGTTCCAGGGGCTTTCGTGGTGCTGGTGGGCGGGATCGCGGCCGCCGCCCTCTTCGATCTGCCGGCGCGGGGCGTCGCCACCGTCGGTCCGATCGTCCTCGCCCTGGCATGGCCGGCGCCGCCCGCCCTTTCATGGGGGGCCTTTTCCAGCCTGATCGAGTTCACCCTCCCGCTGGTGCTGATCCTCTTTGCGGAATCCTGGGGCTCGATCCGCGCCCTGGCCCTGCGGCACGGGGACGTGGTCGATGCAAACCGCGAACTTGGAGCCCTCGGCTTGGCGAACCTTGCCAGCGCCGTCGTCCAGGGCATGCCGGTCGGGGCGGGGTTTTCCGCCGCGGCGGCGAGCGAGGCCTCGGGGGCGGCCAGCCGCTGGACTTCGGTTCTGGCCGTGCTGGTTCTAGCTCTGCTCGTCCTTCTCGGCGGCCCTGCCATTGCCTTGCTGCCAAAGCCTGTGGTGGCCGCGGTGGTCATCGCGGCGGTCGGGCATGCCCTTGATCCCGCGCCATTCCTCCGGCTGTGGAAGCTGGGGCGCGACCAGTATGTGGCCCTCGCCGCCGCCGCGGGGGTCCTGCTGTTCGGGGTGCTCGACGGGATGATGCTGGCGATCGTCCTGTCCCTTGCGGCGATGGTCCAGCGGTTGGCGACCCCCACCCTGGCCCGGCTGGGCCGTCTGGGCGGAGGGCACGCCTATGTCGATCTGGCGCGCCATCCCGACGCGGTCAGTCCGCCGGGCATCGCCATCTGGCGGCCGACGGAGCCCCTGTTCTTCGCCAACGCCGAACGGATGTTCGGGCTGATCCGAGCGCAGACCCGGGCCGATCCGGCGATCCGCGCCATCGTGGTCAGCCTGGAGGAGAGCTTCGATCTCGACAGCACCGCCCTCGAAGTCCTCGTCGAATTCGACCGCGCCATGACCGTCGCCGGCCTACGCCTGCAGATGGCGCGGGTGCATGATCGCGTGCGCGACCTTCTGGCCGCCGCAGGCGCCGGCGCCCTCCTGGCGCGCTGCAGCTACAGCGTCGACGAGGCTGTCGAGACCCTTGGCCGTGACGTCCAACTTGCGGAGCCGCCCCATGAACCATGACTTCGAGCCTCAACTCCATCCGGCCAGCATCGCCGCGCTCAGGCCGACGCAGATGACGGTGGGTTTTCGGGAAGTGGCGCGCAAACGCGCCGAATGGCGCAAGCGCGCCCAGGCCGACGGGCCGGATTTCCTGGGCCGTCACCTCATACCGGTGGTGCTGGGACCGCAGGGAAAGTTCTTCGTGCTCGACAATCACCATCTCGCCCTGGCGCTGCATGAAGAGCAGGTCGAGCATGTGCTGGTGAAGATCGTCGCGGACCTCAGCCGGCTGGAGAAGCCGCTGTTCTGGACCTTCATGGACAATCGCGCCTGGCTCCATCCCTTCGACGCCGCGGGTCAGCGTTGTCCGCGCAATCGGCTGCCGAAAACCGTCGATGGGCTTCTCGACGATCCTTATCGATCCCTGGCCGGCGAACTGCGGCGCGCCGGGGGGTGCGCCAAGGACGAGACGCCCTACGCCGAGTTTCTATGGGCCGACTTCCTGCGTCATCGCATCGACGGCAAGATCCTCGAGCGCGATTTCCAGGCCGCTTTGGCGCTGGCGCTGGCGGCATGTCACCAGCGGGACGCAAGCTATCTGCCCGGATGGTGCGGGCCAGAAACCTGAGGCCGGCGGGGGATCAGGCGCTGATGATCACCTTGAGCGCGCTGGTGCGGGCGGCCTGACCGAAGGTCTCGTAAGCGTCAAGGATGTCGGCGAGGCCTAAGTGATGGGTGATCAGCCGGGTGGGATCGATCTTCTTGGACTGAACCGTCTTCAGCAGCATCGGCGTGGTGACCGTGTCCACCAGCCGCGTGGTGATGGTGATGTTGTGGGCCCATAGGGTTTCCAGGTGCAGGTCGACCTTGACCCCGTGGACGCCGACGTTGGCGATCACCCCGCCGGGTGCAACGATCGCCTCGCAGAGTTCGAAGGTGGCGGGGACGCCGACCGCTTCGATGGCCGTGTCGACGCCGCGCCCGCCGGTCAGCGCCTTGACCTTTTCAGCCGCCTTGCCGTCGCTGCTGTTGATGGTGTCCGTCGCGCCGAAGCGGCGAGCCACCTCGAGGCGGTTGTCGTCCAGATCGATCAGGATGATCTGCGCCGGCGAATAGAACTGGGCCGTGAGGAGGGCGGCCAGCCCGATCGGGCCGGAGCCCACGATCGCCACGGTGGACCCAGGGGCGACCTTGCCGTTCAACACGCCGCATTCGAAGCCGGTGGGCAGGATATCGCTCAGCATCACCAGGGCCTCCTCGTCGGCGCCCTCGGGGATCGGATAGAGGCTGGTGTCCGCATGGGGGATGCGCACGAACTCGGCCTGGGTTCCGTCGATCGTGTTGCCGAGTATCCACCCACCGGTGGTGCAGTGGGAATACATCCCCCGCCGGCAGTAATCGCATTTGCCGCAAGACGAGATGCAGGAGATGAGCACCCGATCGCCCGGGCGAAACGTCGTGACCCCCGCGCCGACGCTCTCCACCACGCCGACCCCCTCGTGGCCGAGGATACGCCCCGGTTCGCAGGTGGCGACGTCTCCCTTCAGGATATGCAGGTCCGTGCCGCAGATCGTCGTCTTGGTCATCCGGACGATGGCGTCGCCTGCGGATTGAAGCTCAGGCTTCGGCCGATCCTCGAGCGCCTTGCTTCCGGGACCGCGATAGACGAGCGCTTTCATGGGCCGTTCCAGTCGATTTGTGCTGCAAGGGACGCCCGGCGTCCGTGGGATTGAGGCGGCGTCTGGCGACCTCGTCTCGGGCCCCCATGAACACCTGTCGTTCACCCAGCACGTTGACCACGATCAACCAGGGGCGGAATTCGCGCGCTTCGATCAAAGGCGGCCTGGCCGGTCCGCGAACGGCCAGTCTAGGCGGGCTTCGCCAGGGCCTGCTTTACGGCCTCCGGCGTGATCGGGATGTGGCGCAGCCTCACCCCCACGGCGCGGAAGATGGCGTTGCCGATAGCGGGGGCCACCACAGTGGTCGTCGGCTCGCCGAGGCCGACCGGCGGCTCGACGCTGTCGACGAAGCTGATGTCCAGCTCCGGCACGTCGGCGATGCGAAGCGGCGTGTAGGAGCCGAGGTTGGTGTTCTGCACCTGGCCGTTCACGAAGGCGGCGCCCTCGTGCAGCGCCATGCTCAGCCCCCACAGGGCCGCGCCTTCGGTCTGGGCGTGCGCGCCATCGGGATCGACGATGGTGCCGGCGTCGGTGACGAGGGTCAGCTTCCGGACCGTGACTACGCCGCTCTTGCGATCCACATGGACGCGTGCGGCGCAGGCCACCCAGGTGGGCATGTCCCGCTCCTGGCCGAAGCTGGTGGCGATGCCGATCCCGGTGTCCGGCGGTAGCGGCGCGCCCCAGCCGGCTTTGTCGGCGACCCGCCGCACCACTTCGGCCTGCCGCGCAGCGCCGCCCACGGCGGAGGGCGCGCTGCCGGCGTTGCGGCCGGCGCCGGTGAGCAGCTTCAGGCGGAAGGCGACCGGATCCATCGTCAGGTGCTGAGCCGCCTCGTCGATGAAGCTTTCCAGCGCCCAGTTGGTCCAGCCCGGCCCCACCGAGCGCAGCCATCCGGGGCGGAAGGTTTCGTTGGCCAGATCGTTGTTGACGGCCCTCACCGTCTGGGCGCCCACCTCGTACCAATGGTCGGCGCCGGAGATCGAGAAGGGGTCGTAGGCGACGTCGTTCTTGGCCTTGGGCATCAGCGCCGGGGCGTTGGCGAGCGTCGGCCAGCCGGCGGCGGCGTGATGCTCCATCGCCGTCACCTTGCCGTCGTCGGCGAAGCCCATGCGCAAGAGCTGCACGGAGGGGGAGCGGGGCGAGTCGAAGCGGGCGTCGTCCTCGCGGGTCAGGATCATCTTCACCGGCTGCTTGAGGGCCTTCGCCGCCAGGGCCGCAGGCACCGCATAGTCGCCGTTCAGCCGCCGGCCAAAGCCGCCCCCCAGCATGTAGGTCCGCATGACGATGCTGGTCTCGGGACGGCCGAGGGCCTTGGCCAGGGTGGGCAGGATCAGGCTTTGCCACTGGTTGCCGGTATGGATCTCGAACACCCCGTCCTTCTCGAAGGCGAGGGCGTTCAGGGGCTCCAGTTGGAAGTGCAGCACCGTGGCGGTGGTGTAGGTCCGCTCAATCTTGGATTTCGATCCGGCGAGCGCGGCGGCGGCGTCGCCCGGCCCCGTGTCCAGCACCGCGCCCTTGCCGCCATCGGCGATCAGCGCCGTCGCACGATCCTGCAGGGCCTTTTCAGAGACGTCGGCGCCGGGGCCGGCGCTCCAGTTGACCTTGATCAGGTTGGCCGCGCGGACGGCGGCGGGATAGCTGCTGGCGATGACCATCACCCAGCCGGGGACGGTGGCGGACGGGTCGTCCAAGGTCAGCGTGCGCAGATAGCCCTTGATCGCCTTGGCGCCGGCGTCGTCCACCGACACCACCTTGCAGCCGTAGCGGGTGGGGGGCAGGAGCGGGCGGGCGTAGACCATGCCCGGAACCTTGGCGTCGATACCGTAGCGCGCGGCGCCGTTGGTCTTGGCGGCGACGTCCAGGGCCGGGGTTGGCTTGCCGATCAACTGGCGCTGGGCCGCATTCTTGATCGGCAGCTTGCCGAGCTCTTCGGGGGTGAACTTGCGGGCTACGCCTCCACGCTTGACGATGTCGCCGTAGCTGATCGAGCGGCCGCCGCCGAACACGGCGCCGGCGCGGGCGGTGCAGGCGGCGGGGGCCGCCCCCAGCAGCTTGGCGCCGGCTTCGATCAGGGCGATGCGGCCGGCCGCCCCGGCCTGGCTGAAGATGGGGAAGGTCTGCCAGACCGACCAACTGCCGCCGGTGACCATCAGGCCCCATTTGGGGTCGGTATCGACGTGGGTGATCCGGACCTTCGCCCAGTCCGCTTCCAGTTCGTCGGCCAGGATGCGGGCGAGGGAGGTGCCGACGTGCTGGCCCATTTCCGCGCGGATGATGTTGACGGTGACGGTCCCGTCGGCGTCGATCCCGAACCAGAGGGTCGGCTCGAACAGGGGCCCGGCGGCGTGGGTGGGCGGCATCCCGTCGGGCGTATTCGGGTCCATCGCCGCCGGCGCGCTGCCGGCGAAGCCGAACATCAGCCCGGCCCCGGTGGACGCGACCAGGAAGTCGCGGCGGGAGAGGGGGCTCGCCCCCGCGGCGCGGGCGGCTGGCCGGCTCATGACGCGCCGCCCGTCATCGCCGAGGCCGCCTGTTTGATCGCCGCCCTGATGCGGACGTAGGTCATGCAGCGGCAGAGGTTGCCGCTCATCACCGCGTCGATGTCATGGTCCGTGGGGTTGGGAAAGTCCTTCAGCATGGCGGCCGCCTGCATGATCTGTCCTGACTGGCAGTAGCCGCACTGGGGAACCTGCAGCGCCAGCCAGGCCTGTTGAACCGGGTGCCGCCCTTGGGGATCCAGGCCCTCGATGGTGGTCACCTCCGCGCCGTCGACGGCTGAGAGCGGCGTGATGCAGGATCGGGTCGCCCGGCCGCCGACGTGCACCGTGCAGGCTCCGCACAGGCCGATGCCGCAGCCGAATTTGGTCCCGGTCAGGCCGATGTCATCGCGGATCACCCACAGCAGCGGCGTGGCCTCGTCGATGTCCGTGGTCACCTGCCGACCGTTGATCTTGAAGCGGGTCATGGCTGGGTCACTTTCCCTGCGCGCGGATGCTCGCGACCTTCTTTTCCAGGTCAGGCCAGGGGGCCTTGCCGGTGCGGGTAGCCCGCAGATAGGCGGCCAGGCGGGCCACCTCGCCGTCGGGCCATCCAGCGAAGCCCGGCATCACCACCCCGGGGGCGCCCTCTTTGGCGTCCAGGCCGTACAGGATCACACGGATCAGGTTGGTCGGATCGTCGAGGTAGATGGCGCTGTTGAGCCCCAGGTCCGGCCGGAGCGGATTGGGCTGGCCCGCGCCGTTGTAGTGACAGGAGGCGCAGGCGGCGGTGTAGAGGCGTGCGCTCGGATCGGCTTGCGGGCCGGTGTTCAGCCGGTCGGCCGCGGCGGCCTTGTCGAGGGCCGGCGTCAGGCTCGGCGTGCGGGCGGCGGCGCCGCCCACGTCGGCGAAATAGACCGCCAGGGCCTGGATGTCGGCCCCTGGCAGCCGGCTCAGGCCGTCATGCACCACCGGCCCCATCGGCCCGGCGGCGACCCCGTGATAACGGCTGATCCCGCTGTGGAGATAGGCGGCGAGTTCGGTTTCGTCCCATGGCGCCGGAGACGGGTTGGCGCTGGTCAGCGCTGGGGCGATCCAGTTGTCGATCAAGGCGCCGGAGAGGGCCATGCTCCGCTGCTCGGCGCCCAGGCTGTTGCGGGGCGTGTGGCAGGCGCCGCAGTGGCTCACCCCCTCGGCCAGATAAGCGCCCCGGTTCCAGGCTTCGCTCTTGCTGGGGTCAGGTTGGAAGCGCCCGGGCCGGAAGAACAGCAGTTTCCATCCCGCCTGGAGGGCCCGGATGCTGAGCGGGAAGGGGACGGTGTTGGCTGGGGGCGTCGCGGCGACCGCAGGCCGGGTCATGATGAAGGCGTAGAGCGCCGTGACGTCTGCGTCCGAGAGCTTGGTGAAATGGTCGTAGGGAAAGGCGGGGAACAGATGGGCGCCGTTGCGGGCGACCCCGTCGTGCATCGCCCGGCGGAAGGCGGCCTCCGACCATGCGCCGATCCCGGTCTTGGCGTCCGGGGTGATGTTGCTGGAGTAGACCGTGCCGAACGCCGTCTTCATCGGATAGCCGCCGGCGTAGGGTGCGCCCCCCTTGGCTGTGTGGCAGGTGGCGCAATAGCCCGCCGCCGCCAGCACCTCGCCCTGCGCGACCAGGGCCGGCGTGAAGGCGGAGGGGGATGGCGGAGTGACCTCGCCGATGGCGGGGCGCCAGGCGAACGCGCCGACGCCCCCCGCCGCAACCACGACAACAGCGATCAGTCCGATAGCGACACGTTTCAGCACAGGGCTCGCTCCTGGCGTTCCCGCGCGATGGGCTTGACCATCAGCTAGGCTGAAGTTGAGACCCTTTTCCCCTGTCTGCGCAAGGGAGGCGGCGCGCTTTGCAAATCAGTCGCCGAGGCGCGGCCGACCGGCGGGCCTCGCTCAGTTCGGCGCCGCGCGTTGGAAGCTGTCGGTGCGGGCCATGTTCCAGCTGACGGTGTAGAAGTCGCGCCGGGTTTCGCCGTGCAGCAACTCGCCCGGTTCGAGGAAGGTGTGCAGGTGACTGAACTGCCTCACCTCCGTCATGCTCACGCGGCGGACGAGATGCTCAGGGCCAAGCTGATCGGGGTGGTTGAGCCCGGCGGCGGCCAGGATCTCGGACAGTTCCTTCAGGGTGTTGCGGTGGAAGTTGAACACCCGCTCCGCCTTGTCCGGCACCACCAGCGCCCGCTGACGCAGTGGGTCCTGGGTGGCCACGCCGGTGGGGCATCGGTTGGTGTTGCAGTTCAATGACTGGACGCAGCCCACCGCGAACATGAAGCCGCGGGCGGCGTTGGCCCAGTCGGCGCCGATGGCCAGCACGCTGGCGATATCGAAGGCGCTGACGATCTTGCCCGCCACGCCGACGCGGACCTTGTCGCGCAGGCCCGCGCCGACCAGGGTGTTGTGGACGAACAGGAGGCCCTCGCGCATGGGCACGCCGATGTGATCGGTGAACTCCTGCGGCGCGGCCCCGGTGCCGCCCTCGGCGCCGTCCACGACGATGAAGTCGGGCCTTACGCCCGTCTCCAGCATCGCCTTGACGATGCCCATGAACTCCCAGGGATGGCCAAGGCACAGCTTGAAGCCGACCGGCTTGCCGCCCGACAGCTCGCGTAGCTGGGCGATGAAGCCCATCATCTCGAGCGGCGTGGAGAAGGCGCTGTGGCAGGACGGCGAAATGCAGTCCTGGCCCACGGGGACGCCGCGGGTCTCGGCGATCTCAGGGGAAACCTTCTTGGCGGGAAGGATGCCGCCGTGCCCCGGCTTGGCGCCCTGGCTGAGCTTGATCTCGATCATCTTCACCTGATCGGCGGCGGCCTGCCGGGCAAAGCGTTCCGGATCGAAGCGGCCCTCGGGGGTACGGCATCCGAAATAGCCGCTGGCCACTTCCCACACGATGTCCCCACCGAACTCCCGGTGATAGGGGCTGATGCTGCCCTCGCCGGTGTCGTGGGAGAAGCCGCCCAGCTTGGCGCCCTTGTTGAGGGCGCGGACGGCGTTGGCGCTGATCGAGCCGAAGCTCATGGCCGAAATGTTGAATACCGAGGCCGAATAGGGCTGGGCGCATTGATCGCCCCCGATCCGGATGCGGAAGCTGGCCGGGTCCGCGGCCGCGACCGGACGGGTCGAATGGCCGATGAATTCGTAGCCGTCGCGATAGACGTCCAGCAGGGTGCCGAACGGGCGCTCGCTGCCCTCGTCCTTGGCGCGCGCATAGACGAGCGACCGCTGGGAGCGGGAGAAGGGCGCCGCCTCTTCGTCGGCCTCGATCACATACTGGCGGATCTCGGGCCGGATCAGCTCGACCAGCCAGCGGACGTGACCCAACACCGGGTAGTTGCGCAGGATGGAGTGGCGGGGCTGGAACAGGTCGTAAACCCCGAGCAGGGTCAAAGCTCCCGCGATCACAGCCACCACAAGGAAGGCCGGACTCTGTCCCGCAAAGGGGGCGAAGATGAGCAGCACGACCAGGCTGAGGGCGAGCGTCGCGTAGCGGCCAATGCCTGCGGTCATGGCGGACTCATTTGCTGGGCTTGAAAACCGAGCCGGAAAGCGTCCTACCTAGCACCTGCGCGCCGAACAACTCACGCCTCTTGCGTCGACGGGCGTGGTTCAGGCCAATAGCGTTCTGGCTTCGCGCTCGAAGCGGTCGGCGGCCAAGGTGAGCTGTTCGAGGATGCGGGCCGCCATCTCCGGCGTGTAGCGCGCCGTCGGAACGCCGACGCCGATCGCGCCGACTACTTTGCCGTTCACATGCACGGACATCGCGGTGCCCATCACCCCGGCGATATGCTCCTCCCGGGCGTAGGCCACGCCCGAGCGGCGGATCTCGGCGACTTCGCGCCGGATCTTCGCGGGGGTTGTCAGAGTGGTGGGCGTGAGCTGCGGCAGCTTCTTGCGCGACAGGAAGGCCTCGATATCGGCGTCCGTCATCGACGCCAGCATCGCCTTGCCGGCGGCGGCTGCGTGCAGGGGAGACAGGGTGCCGAGGACGAGGTTGATCTGCAGGGGCTGACGCGGCGATTCCAGCAGCACCACCTCCACCGCGTCCTCCCGCAGCTCGTAGTAGGCGACCGCTTCGTTGAGGTTGTCGCCCATGTCGCGGATGATACGGCGAGCGATGGAGCGGGCCCCGTCCGGATTGATCGCCCGCCGGGAGATCTCCAGAAGCGCCGGCCCCGCCGTGTAGCCGCCCTGCCGTCCCGCCTGTTCCAGGTATCCGCGCCGCACCAGGGTGAGCAACAGATAGTGCAGGCTGCTCTTCGGCATCGCCAAGGCGGCGGTGAGTTCCGGAAAGGTCGGGGGCTCCGGCGCCTGGGTCACGAACTCGATGATGTCGAACGCGCGGCTGACCGAGCGGACGTCGTCCTCGCGGGGGGGCTTCGTTTCCGGTGAAGCGGTCATCCACACCTCGATCGAGACAGGGCTGGGCGCCAGCCGCCAAGCGACGACGCATCCTGCCGCTCTAACCTATAGGGCTGGACAATCAAGCCTGTCCGCACCTCCTCGGGTTCGGTATTCTGAACCGAGTTTACAAGCTTGAAAACCGCCGCTAGGGTCTGAACATGGTTCGCAGTTCCGAACAAATCGGAGCGCGATGGGAGACGACGAGGGAAGGGGAGGCCGTCCGGCCCCAAGCGATCCGCAGTTGATCGCACGGGGCCAGCTCCAACGGAGCCGTGCCAATCCTCGACATTTTGGAAGCCACAAACGCCAACCGGACACGGTTGGCGTCACGAGAAAACTTGCGCGGCAAGCACCGCGCGCGAAGGGGGTGCCGATGATCCAACAGCGGAAGCCGCAAATGGCGCGCACGCGCGCACGAACTGCGATTCTGGCCACTGCCAGCATCTTTGCCTTGGGCGTCGCCGTGTCCGCCGCCCAGGCGCAGGAAGGACAGGTCGAAGAGGTCGTCGTCACCGGGTCGCGCATTGTGCGCCAGGACTACGTCTCCAACAGCCCCATCGTCACGGTCAATCAGGAAGCCCTGCGCCAGACCGGTGCGGTCACGGTCGAGAACGGGCTGAACCAGCTGCCCCAGTTCACCCCGGGGGCCGGCGCCACCACGTCCTTCCCGCCCAGCGGCGGTAGGGCGACCTTGAACCTGCGCGGCCTCGGCACCAATCGTCTGCTGGTGCTGATGGACGGCCGGCGGGTGCAGCCCGGCGGCACCGACGGCACGGTCGACATCAACCTGATCCCCAGCGCCCTGATCCAGTCGGTCGAGACCATCACCGGCGGGGCCTCGTCCACCTATGGCTCGGACGCCATGGCCGGGGTGGTGAACTTCAAGCTGAAGCGCAACTTCGAGGGGCTACAGTTCGACGCCCAGTACGGCGTCGCCGAGAAGGGGGATGCGGTCTCCCGTCAGGCGGCAGTGACCTGGGGCGGCCGGTTCGCCGACGACCGCGGCCGGGCCGTGGTGTCGTTCGAATTCCTGAACCGCGGCGGCGCCATCCGCGCCAACCGCGACTTCTTCGCCTTATCGCAGCTTTCGCCCAACACCCCCAACGGCGCGGTCAACCTCGGCGCCAATCCGCCCAGCCAGGCCGCGGTCAATCAGGTGTTCGGCCGATATGGCGCACTGCCGACGGGCGTCATCAGCCGGGCCGGGCCCTTCGGCTTCAATTCGGACGGAACTCTCTACACCGCCGCGCCGACCACCTCCCCGGTGCTCAACTACCGTGGCCCGTTGGACAACTATCTGGTCAATTACAACAACGCCATCGTGGCCAATTCGGGCCGGATCATCAGCATCCAGAGCCCGCTGACGCGCTACAACACCTTCGCCCTGGCCGAATACAAGCTGACCGACCACATCCAGTTCTACGGCCAGGCCCTCTACACCACCTACAAGACCCAAGTGACCATCGCCCCGCCGGCGATCGGCCTTGCGGGCCAGGTCATCACCATCCCGGTGACCAACCCCTTCATTCCGCAGGATTTCCGCACCCTGCTCGCCTCACGGGCGCAGCCGAACGCGGACTTCGCCTTCACCAACGTCTTCACCCAGTACGGCGGCCTGCCGATCCGCAGCCAGTACGACATCTACCAGTTCGTGCTGGGCGCGAAGGGCGACATCCCCAACACCGACTGGACCTGGGACGCCTACGCCTCCAAGGGCCAGACCAAGGTCGAGGGCGGCCCGGTGGGTGGCAAGAACGTTCAACTGTCGGCGCTCAACAGTCTGCTGCGCGCGCCGGACGGCGGGGCCAGCCTCTGCACCGGCGGGCTCAACCTCTTCGGCATTCAGAACATTTCGCAGAGCTGCCTCGACTACATGCTGAAGCCACAGGGCAACAACAGCGTCTTCAAACAGAACGTGGTTGAACTGAACCTGCAGGGCGGCCTGTTCGATCTGCCTGCCGGCAAGGTGCGCGCGGCCCTCGGCGGCGCCTACCGCAAGGATAGCTACAGCTTCACCCCCGATTACCTGACCTCGATCGGCGATTTTCTCGCCGGCAACATCAGCCGTCCTTCCTCGGGTTCGCAGAACGTGAAGGAAGGCTACGCCGAACTGCTGGTGCCGGTCCTGAAGGACCTGCCCTTCGTGAAGGAGCTTAGCCTCAACGGCGGCTACCGTTACTCGAAGTACAACGCCGCCGGCACGGCCCACACCTACAAGCTGGACGCGGATTGGGAGGTCATCTCCTCCTTCCGTCTGCGGGGCGGCTACTCCCGCGCGATCAAGGCCCCGAGCCTGATCAGCCTCTACCAGCCGCTCGCCCGCGCCTCGCTGTCGGTGGGCAACCCGACCAGCGCCACGGGCGCGCCGATCTACAGCGGCGATCCCTGCGATGTGCGGTCGGCCTATCGGAACGACGCCAACGGCCAGAAGGTCCGCGCCCTCTGCGCCGCGCAAGGCCTGGCTCCGTCCCAACTCGACAGCTACACCTTGACGGGCGCCGCCATCGGCATCGACGGCACCAGCTCCGGCAATCCCAACCTGAAGCCGGAGAAGGCCGACACCTTCTCGGTCGGCGCCGTGTGGCGGTCGGAGTTCAGCCATCCGCTGCTGTCGCGCCTCAGCGCCTCGGTCGATTACTACGACATCAAGATCACCGGCGCGGTCGGGACCTTCCCGCTCGCCGAGGCGGTGGCCCGTTGCTACAACGTCAACGGTTCGTCCAACCCGACCTACGACGTCAACAACCAGTACTGCACCTTCCTTGGCCGCCGGAATATCAACGGCAACCTGCAGGACGCGCGGGTCGAGACGCTGAATCTCGGCGCCTACTGGACTTCGGGCATCGACTTCCAGATCGACTGGGCCGCCGGCCTGGGCGACCTCGGCCTCGACGACAAGTACGGCAGGATCGCCCTGAACATCGTCGGCAACCGCCTGACCAAGTTCAAGCTGCAGAGCCTGCCGCAAGGTCCGATCCAGTCGTTCAAGGGTTTGACCTCGGGGGCCATCAACGGCGGTGCGCTGCCGTTGTGGAAGGTCAATACCGGCCTGACCTACAGCCTCAACCAGTTCGACGTGTCGCTGCGCTGGCGCTACATCGCCTCCCTCGAGGACTCCAGCCGCGCGACCAACCCGACGAGCGCTATCCAGGGGGTGAAGCCCTACAACTACTTCGACCTGCAGGGCGTCTGGCGCATCACCGACAAGGTCTCCCTGCGTGGCGGGGTCGTGAATCTGTTCAACAAGGATGTGCCGCAGGTCAGCACGGCGCCGGGCAACACCGACGCCTTGACCTACGACCCCCTGCTGCGGCGCTACTACGTCGCGATCAAGGCGAACTTCTAGAAACTCCGGCGGCGAGGAGACTGTGTCGCCGCGTATTGTCGGTTCTCTCTTATCGACTTGCCCCGGAGCTTCGCGCTCCGGGGTTTTGTCGGTGGAAGCCTGGGGATGAACATGAAGTCACGACTCCGCGGCCATGGTGGCCCGATCTTCCTGAGCATCGCTGGGCTCGGCCTGGCGGCCCTGCTGCACGGCGCCTCGCCATCGGCGCTCGCGGCCGCGCCGGCGCCTGCGGGCAAGCCCCTCGGCTCAGACTGCACCCCGGGGCCGTTCGCCAAGGACACCTATTTCCCGACGCCGGCCTTCCCTGAGCAGACCCGCGCGCCGGCCATCAAGGGCGGCGTTCCGCTGCGGGTGGAGGTGGTGCTGTCCGGCCTGCCGAACCCGCGCTCGCTCGCGTTCCTGGACGGCGGCCGCGTGCTGGTCTCCGTCTGGCCGGGGGAGCTGAGGACCATCGGCGCGGACGGGAAGTTGTCGGCGGCCATCGCCGGGGTTCCCAAGGCGATGGGCGGGCGGGACGGCGCCTTCGACATCGCCCTCGCGCCGGACTTCGCGAGCAACCGCACCCTCTATCTTGTCTATCGTATCCTCAAGCCCGGCCAGAAGGTCGAGCCCGGCAAGCGGCCGGAGGGGATCGGCCAGGTGGCGCGGGCTCGCCTGTCCGCGGGGGGCGATCGGCTGGAGGACCTGAAGGTCATCTACCAGGGCGCCTACCTGCGGCGGATCACGGTGGGCCATGACGGGACCTTGATCTTTACCTCCCTTTCGGCGGACGGCAGCGTCTCGCAGAAGATCGAGGATCCGGACGGCAAGGTGCTGCGCATCAACGCCGACGGCTCTATCCCCGAGGACAATCCCTTCGCCGCCCGCCAGGGCGCCAAGCCGGAGATCTACGATCTCGGCCACCGCGACATCGACGGCGTGGCCATCGACGGCCAGGGCGGGATCTGGACCGTGGAGCACGGCCCGCGCGGCGGCGACGAGCTGAACCGGATCGAGGCGGGCAAGGACTACGGCTATCCCACAATCGGCTACGGCCGCGACTATTCCGGGTCGCCGATCAACAACGACAAGACGGCTCAGCCCGGCATGGAGCAGCCGGTGTATTTCTGGGAGCCGGACATCGGCCCCGCCGGCCTGATGGTCTATTCGGGGCGGATGTTCCCGGCCTGGAAGGGCGACATCTTCACCGGCGCCCTGGCCACCCGGCGCCTGATCCGCCTGCAGATGAAGGACGGCAAGGTGACGGGGGAAGAGCATCTGCTGGCCGACCGCTGCCAACGCATCCGCGACGTGCGCGAGGCGCCCGACGGCTCCATCTGGGTCGTCACCAACGACCAGAAGAGCGAAATGCCGGGCGAGGTCTTGCGGATCACGTCGGCGCGCTGACGCCGTTGCGGCTTTGGTTTTGACTGCCTAAAAACGCTCTTTCCTAAAGGGAGGCGGCGTCAGTGAGGACGATTGCTGGGCGTCTCCTAAGGCGCACCCGTAGTTACTTACTAAGGACTGGATCAATGACCCGACGCCCGACGCTTGTCGCGACCGCTGCACTTGCATGTCTGTCGCTTGCCGCCTGCTCCAAGAAGACCGGTGAGGCCGAGACGCCCGCTCAGGCGACGGCGGAGCCGGCCGCCGCGACGACCGTGGCCGCTTCGAGCACCATCACCCCGGGGTATTGGGAAACGACCAAGGTCGCCGCGGGCGAGGAGTCGGAGACCGACCACGACTGCATCACGGCCGAGGACAGCGACCTGCGCGGGCAACTGCAAAAGAGCCTGAACACCGAGACCTGCACCTTGAGCAAGCAGGTGGTCGGCGGCGGCCGGATCGATATCGAAGCCAACTGCCGCGCCCAAGAAGGCGGGGTCGGCGCCAGCACGACCAAGCTCACGGGTTCCTACACCCCCACCACCTTCAACTACGAGATGTCGATGGCGCTCACGGTGAACGGCAAGCCGGTCGCCCAAAGCTGGAAGGTGGCCGGCAAGCGGGTGGCCGACGCCTGTCCTGCTGACGACGCCGAGTAGTGAGGCGCCGCCGACCGGGTTGTATCCGGTCGGCGGTTCATCTAGCGGGTCTCGATCTCAGGTCGTCGAGGGCGCGTCCCCGAGGGCGGGCGCCGCGGCGCGGGCCGCATGGATGCGGCGGGTCATGGGGGCGAGCATCGCCACCGAGAGAAGGGCCGCCAGGGTGTCGAGGGCGATCACCGCATAGAAGGCCGAATTCCACGACCCGCTGGATTCCAGCAGCATGGCCGCCACCGGCGCGCCCAGCACCGAGGCCACCGCTGTGCTGACCAGCAGATAGCCGAAGTTCTGCACTGCATAGCGCGGGCCGAACAGGTCCGCTTGCAGCGAGGGGAACAAGGCGTAGATCTGGCCCCAGCCGAAGAACACCAGGCCCGACAGCAACACGAAGGCCACCGGGTCGTGGCCGAATTTCAGCAGCATAAAGACGCCGATGGCCTCCAGGGCGAAGGCGATGAACATGGTCGGCTCGCGCCCGATCTTGTCGGAGATCCAGCCGAAGAACGGCCGCGTCAGCCCGTTGGCGATGCGGTCGATGGTCAGCGCCAGGGGCAGGGCGGCGAGGCCCATCACCGTGGTGGTCTCGCTGATGCCCATGCTGGCCGCGAACGGGCCGAGTTGGCTGATCACCATCAGGCCGCCGATGGCGACCATGGTCATCAGGGCGAACAGCACCCAGAACACTGGCGTCTTCAGCATCACCGATGGCGGCACGCCGGGCTGCAGGGCCTTGGCCTCGACAGTGCTGGCGGCGGCGTGCCGCTTCATCCCCAGGGCCGCCAGGGCGATCACCACGGCGAAGATGGCCCCGAACCAGATCAGGGTCGAATGCAGGCCCGAGCGTTGCAACGCCCAGGCGATGGGGAAGGTGGTGCAGATGGCGCCGAAGCCGTAGCTGCCCGTCACCATGCCGACGGCGAACCCGCGCCGGTCCGGCCAGTACTGCACCATCAGCTCGATCACCGAGACATAGACGAAGCCGGTGCCGATCCCCGACAACACCCCATAGGTGAAGTAGAGCATCGGCAGGCTGGTGGCGAAGCTGGAGGCGATCCAGCTCAGCCCCACCAGCGCCCCGCCGATGGCCACGAAAGCCCGCGGCGAGAACCGGCTGGCGAGGTGGCCGTGCAGGGGGCCCAGCCCGCACTGGAAGATGGAGAAGAGGGCGAAGGTCGCCTGCACCGCCGCCAGCGACGCGCCGAGCTCGGCGCGGAAGGGGCCGACGAACAGGGTCCATACATATTGCGGGCTGGAGATGGCCATCATGGCCACCACCCCGAGGGCGAGCTGCAGCCCCCGCCCGGGAACGGGCCCCGGCGTGAGCGCCGTCATGCCTGCCGCCCGAGGGCGCCGGTATCGTGCACCACCTTGCCACCCACCAGGGTCACTACCGGGGCCATGCGTTTCAGCTCCTCGTCGGTGCAGGTCATGTAGTTGTGGTTCAGCACCGCCATGTCGGCAAGCTTGCCGGGCTCGAGGGAGCCGAGCTTGTTCTCCATATTGAGGTGCCAGGCGTTCTCGCGGGTGTAGAGGCGCAAGGCCTCCTGGCGGGTGATTTGCTGGCCGTCGTTGACCAGCTGGCCCATCGAGTTCACCCCCGTCGCGGCGTAGTAGACCGCCATCCAAGGATTGAGCGGGGCGATGTGCACCCCATCCATGTGGATGCCGTTCTGGATGCCGCTGTCCATGATCATGCGGAAGGGCGCACCGGCGTTGCCCGGCACGCCGCCGACATAGCGCCAGCAGCCGGACTGCACACCCACCTTCATCGCCTTCATCCGCTCGAGTTGCTCCTTCGTGGCGAAGGGCACGTGGTGGATGGTCCAGCGCAGGCCGCTGATGTCGTACTTGGCGTGGATCTTCTCGTAGCCGGAGATGATGTCCTCCAGGCCCTTGGCGTTCAGGGTGCGGTTGGTGTTGCGCCACCCCGCCTCGGCGATCAGGCGCTGGGCCTCCAGCCACACCGGCCCTTCGCCGTCGCCCGGGGCGCCCCATTCGCCGATGCCGCCGGTCATCATCATGTCGTCGCCGAAGAGCTGGAACTGGTTCTTCAGCCGCTCCTTCAGCTCCGGCAGCGCCATGTCGTTCTGGTCGTGCAGGAAGTTCATCTGAAGACGGGTGAAGGCCTTGCCCTCCCGGTGCAGCGACAGCCACGGGTCGTACATGCGGAAGTTGTTGAGGTTGCCGAGGCCCTGCTTGGGGTTCAGCGGCCCGGAATCCGGCGGCAAGGTCTGGTCGAGGCAGGCGGTGAGGCCGAGGCTGGCCGAATAGGCCATGCAGTCGAGTGCGCTGCGGCGCTTGTCGTCGAAGGTCTGCTTCACCCGCAGATGATAGAGGGCGAGGTTGTTCTGGCCCGCGGGTCCCCCTGCCATGGTGCCGTCGGGGCCGACTGTCACCGCCGGGGTCTGGCTCTCGAACCAGCGCTTGCCGAGGGTGTTGGTGCGGCCGATGCCCCCGCCATAGAGGAACACCGGCCGATCGGACACGGCGGCGTCCAGCTCGGCCAGGGTCGGCAGCCGGCGCTCGGCGAAGAAGTTGGGGCTCCAGCCGCCCATGGCGGTGATGAACTGCCCCTCCGGCACGTCTTTGCGGCGGCTCGCCAGCATGGCCTGGATCTCGGCCACGTTGCGGGCGTTCTCGATCACCACGTGATAGCCGGGGCGGTTGGCCAGGCTGACGATATGGACGTGGCCCTCGATCAGGCCGGGGGTCACGGTGCGGCCTTTCAGGTCGATCACCCGGGCTCCGCCCTTGCGCAGATGGCCCTTGCGCCCGACGCTGACGATGCGCCCGTCGCGCACGCCGACTTCGCCGGCGATGCTGTTCTTGGCGTCCATGGTGTGGAAGTCGCCGTTGGTCAGGATCAGGTCCGGGGGCAGGTTCGCGCCTTCACCCCCCGTCACCCGTGCTGCGGCCATGGCCGGAACGGAGCGGGAGACGACGCCGGCTGCGCCGACGACAGCGGCAGCGCCGAACAGGCCCCGTCGGCTAATCTTGCCCACCCTTTCGGCGCTTGCGCCCGATTCCTCGACGACGCCCGTTTGCGGCGTGTTGGATTGCTCTTCCACGATCGACCCCACCCTGCGTAAGTTCGTATTCTCGAACTGTGTTCAGAACGCTAGGCGGCGCCGTGGTCCCTGTAAAGCCATGTCTGACGCGGGCCAGGCTGAAACCTCCGCGAGGCCGGCGGCCGGTTTACAACCGTTAGTCAGACAGCTAATGTATGAACCAAGTTCATAATTGTGAACTAGAGCTGAGGGCGTCTTGCGACGGCCCGCCCGTTTCGCCGTCGCCCGGCCCAGCCGGCTGAACAGAGTGGATTGGCGAAGCCGGGGTGGGGCCTGAGGGGTGGAAAAAATATAATGAATTCAGTTGCTCGTGTTCTGGTCCTGTTGGCGGCGGCTGCCGTTTGCGGTTCGGCTGTTGCGGGAGAGGCTGCGGCTCCGCAACTTGGTCCTTTCAAGCGCGAGGACTGGGCCAAGCTTGCTACTCTGCCGGATCTGAACGGCGTGTGGGAAACCTTGGGCGGGCCGATCACCGCAAAGGGGGCGCCTCTGACGCCGTTCGCGGCCGACCGGCTCGCGAAGTATCAGTCGGCTCGCGACAAAGACGAGATCCAAGACATCGCCTCGGCCAATTGTCTGCCCCCGGGCGTGCCGATCAACATGGCGATGCCCTATCCAAATGAAATTCTGATCACCCCGGGCAAGGTCACCATCGTGATGGAGGCCTTCACCCAGGTCCGGCACATCTACACCGATGGCCGGCCGCTGCCGGTGGACCCGGATCCCGCCTTCAACGGCAATTCCATCGGTCGTTGGGAAAAGGACGCCCTGGTGGTTGAAACCATCGGCTTCTCCCCCGAGACCGAGCTCGCCTACGGCCTCGGCCACAGCGACAAGCTGCATCTGACCGAGCGCTATCGCCTCGCGTCGCCGGACAAGCTGGAGGTGACCTTCACCTTCACCGATCCGCAGTATTTCACCACGCCCTGGACCTTCACCCGCAGCTACCAGCGCCGCCGATCCTGGATGACGAAGGAATACGTCTGCTTCCAGAACAACCGGCATGAGTTGACGGATGACGGCAAGGCCATCGTCACCCTGCAGAAGTAACGGGCGGGAGCGCCGGAGTATCTCAATGCCATCAGTTTTGCACACCGCATTGGCCGGGGCGGCTGTCGCCCTTGTCGCCGGCCTTGGGCCGGCGGCGGCCCACCATTCCTTCGCGATGTTCGACCTCAAGAGGGAGCAGGTCCTCAACGGCACCGTGAAGGTGTTCGAGTGGACCAACCCCCACACCTGGATCCGCGTCGACGTCGCCGAAGCGGACGGCTCTGTCGCGACCTATTCGGTGGAGGGGCAGAGCCCCAATTTCTGGAGCCGCCGCGGCTGGTCCAAGAACACCGTCAAACCGGGCGACAAGGTTTCGGTGGTGATCCGCCCGCTCAAGGACGGCTCCAAAGGCGGCATGTTCGTCCGGATGACCTTGCCCAACGGCGAGGTCAAGGAAATGGCGGGCGCAGCCTCCGACTAGCCTTCGATCTGCAGGGGCTCCGGACGGCCAATGCGTACACAGGCTTGATGTCCGCCGCGTTGCGGGCGGACATAGAAGCATGATCGCTCGCTCCATCGACGAGTCGCTGCCCGGAGAGAATGACGCGGCGGGCGCCCCCGCGGCTCCCGCCGCCACGGGCTGGCGGTCGTTTACGGCCGTCTACACGCTGGTCGTGCTGACGCTGATCGGCGCGTTCAACTATATCGACAAGGTGATCCTGGGTTTGGTCATGCCGCTGGTGAAGGCGGACCTCGACCTGACCGACACCCAGCTTGGCCTCGTCACGGGGGCGGCCTTCGCCGTTTTCAACGGGCTGTTGAGCCTGCCCATCGCGAGGCTCGCGGATCGTTGGAGCCGCCGCAAGGTGATCGCCATCGGGCTGGCCTTCTGGAGCCTGATGACGGCCCTGACCGGCGCCGTCGCCAATGTCTGGCAACTGGCCTGCACGCGCTTCCTGACGGGGGCAGGGGAGGCTGCCGGTACGGCCCCCTCCAACGCCATGGTGTCGGACCTGTTCGACGTCCCCAGCCGGCCCTTGGCCATATCGGTGCTGACCGCCGGCGCGCCGCTGGGCCTGATGGTGTTCTCGCCGCTCGCCGGCTGGATCGCCGACAGCTACGGCTGGCGCACGGTGTTCCTGGCCGCCGGGCTTCCGGGGGTGATCCTGGCCCTGTTGTTCGTGCTGACGGTGCGCGAGCCGCAACGACCCGCCGCCGTCCAGGCCGCGCCCCTGGAGCCCCTCGGCGCGGTGATCGGCTTCATCTTCCGCTCTCGCAGCTATCGCCTGATGATCGTGGGCCTCGCCTTCATCTCGGGCAGCGTCAGCGCGGGCGCCTGGAACGCCACCTTCCTGCAGAGGGTGCACGGGCTGTCGCTGACCGACATCGGCTTCGTCATCGGCCCGGTGCGGGGCGTCACCGGAATTGTCGGCATGATCCTGGGCGGCCTGATCGCCGACCGGCTTGGGCGGCGTGACGACCGCTGGCGGGTGATGACCGCTGGAATCGCCTGCCTGCTCGCCGGACCGGCGGAGATGCTGTTCCTGTTGGCCGACCCGTGGCCTCTCGTGGTGCTCGGCCTCACCCTGACCAGCCTCCTGACCACCAGCGCTGCAGGGCCCGTCTACGCGGCCTGTATGAGCGTCGCCAAGCCGGGCATGAGGGCCACGTCCATCGCCATCTGTATGCTGATGGCGGGCGTGGCCGGGCAGGTGATCGGCCCCCTGGTGGTGGGCGCTTTGAACGACGCCTTGATGCACAGGCTTGGCCCGGAGGGAATCCGCGTCTCCCTGCTGGTCACCTCGGCCTGCCTCCTGTTGGGCGGGCTCTGTTTCATCCGGGCGTCGAAGTACCTGGCGGACGACGTCCGTCGGGCCAGCCTCGAAGGGGAGGGCGCCGCCTTGCCGGCGCCGAACGCCTAGGCCGACACGCCCACCCCGATGGGGCAGGTGACGCCGGTGCCGGCGAGGCCGCAATAGCCGTTGGGGTTCTTGGCCAGATACTGCTGGTGATACCCCTCAGCGAAATAGAAGGGACCGGCAGGCGCGATCTCGGTGGATATCTCCCCCAGCCCACGGGCCGACAGGGCGGCCTGGAACGCCGTCCTGGACGCTTCCACCGCCGCGGCCTGAGCCGGGGAGTAGGTGTAGATGGCCGACCGGTACTGGGTGCCTACGTCATTGCCCTGGCGCATGCCCTGAGTCGGGTCGTGGTTCTCCCAGAACACCTTCAGCAGGGCGTCGTAGGAGACGACCTTGGGGTCGAACACCACCAGCACCGCCTCGGTGTGGCCGGTGCGGCCCGAACAGGCTTCCTCATAGGTGGGATTGGGGGTCAGCCCGCCGGCATAGCCCACGGCGGTGACCCAGACCCCGGGGATGGTCCAGAACAGCCGCTCCACGCCCCAGAAGCAGCCCATGGCGAACTGGGCGAGCTCCAGGCCGTCCGGATAGGGCCCCTTCAGGGCGTGACCGTTGATGTAGTGGCGCTCCGCGGTAGGGATCGAATCACCGCGCCCTTTCAGGGCTTCCGCCGCGGTGGGCAGGCTCAAAGGCTTGCGGCTGAACAGCATGAGCGAGCTCCTCGGGGCGGTCCGGACGGGGGCGTCCACGCGCTACGACTTAAAGATAGGGCGAACCGGCGCCCCGCCAAGCCCGACGCCGCTTGTCGGCGCCCCCGGCCCGGTATATAGCCCCCCGTCCCGCCGCGACCCTGAGGGTTCGCGACCGGTGTGGTGAGGTGGCCGAGTGGTTGAAGGCGCACGCCTGGAACGCGTGTATAGGGGAAACTCTATCGAGGGTTCGAATCCCTCTCTCACCGCCACCTAGTCACGTGGCATTCGGCTCTCCCTGACGTGGGTTGGCCAACCCCCTGAATTATCCGACCTTCTCCCGCTGCTTCCTCACGCAGGTTGGCGATCTGCCCCCTGTATAAGCCGCTATTCCGTGCCTCTGACGGCCGCCCGTCTCCGTTTGCAAGTGCAAGGTCGAGTTTGGCGCAGGTTGGCTGGAAGTTGTCATCTGTGGGCATTGCGGCCGGTGCCCGGCAGGCTCGCGAAGAGGGGAGATCTGCCAACAGGCCCTATCGGAGATTTGCCTCGCCGAGGCTTCGATGGACTAACCTCCGTCATCGCAGCGCCTCCAAAACAGATAATTTATCCAGTAGATTTCGATTCCGACCAGCCAACGTGCTCGCTCCATGCCTCGCGATCTTACCGACGACATCCCTTCGATCGCGATTGGCGCGCTAATGGCGGGCGGGAGCGTCGCTGCCAGCCTTGACGGCAGCATCGAGCTCACGCGGTTGGACACCGAGAAGGTTCTACTTTCCCACCTGCCTGAGGGCAGTCGAACGTCGCAGCTCGTGTGGCTAGCGCGCGTGAAGTTGAAGTTCGGCGATCGGCTTCACTTCGTCTGCCCGGTGTCTGGAAGGCGATGCAGCCGACTCTATTTCAAGGATGGCCTGTTCGCGTCACGAGAAGCCCACGGACTGGCCTACCATTCGCAGCGCCAAGACCGTGACGAGCGCCTCGCTGCCCGAGCGAGAAAGATCGCAAGCCGCATTGAGGGCGACGATGTCTCCGGCCCCGCGAGAGGACGCAACCGGGCGGCGTTGCTGCGCCGCCTGGAGGCAGCGACCAACGACTTGGCCGGAGTTGGTGAGACGCCTTCAGAACTGGTCGCGCTGGTGGATCGCGAACACGAGCTAGGGATCGCCCGCCGCCGACGGGTCCGTCCGCGTCCTGGCGATTCTCCCATGTTGATGCGGTCGGCGCTTCAGACTGGTCGAACGCACCCGATCCCGATAGCCAGCACCGCAATCCAATCGATCCTCAACCGACGGTTGGCCGACCAGGCGCAGCAGCCATCACCCGACCTCGATCTTCCGCCCGTGCGGATCGACACTCGCCCCCAACTCGATATTCGCCGTCTGAAGCCAATCCAGGGGTACGCGCGCGGTCATCGGATGATCTGGCCGTCGGGTGGAAGGCGAGAAGGCCTTCAGGTCCTGGGACGGCTCGTGGATTTTGGTGTCGATCACTGGCGCCTCGACCTTTGGATCGATGACCTACCCGGGGAGATTTCCCACAGTCAGCAGGTGCAGATTGTCATCCCTTCCGGCCGACGGGAGATGCTGATGATCTGCCCGAAATTAGGCAGCCGGCATCGCAAGCTCTATTACCGTGCGGGGCGGTTCGCCTCCGCCGCCGCGCAGTGTCTGACGCGCGGCTAGCAGACGTTGTCCAGTGTGTAGACGTAGCGAGAGCCATCTCAGCGGCAATCCATAGCGATAGCGTCAAATTGGCAGAGCGGCGGCTGCTCGCGCAAAAGTGCGACCTCGGCGAACACATGGTCCCCACGGGGTTGACCCCGCTTCAGGCTAATCGCGCTAAGGCGATAGCGGCGACCATCAAGATCGCGTGGCGGTGGCCACCTCTCTTCGGCGCCTCTTGAACTGATATAGACAAAGCTCCAGCTCGAATTATCGGGAAGTTCGACCTCTCGGCGTCGTTCATTGGCGTCGACTGTTACAAGCCGTGGCTTCCGATCGTCCGTGACGATGGCCGCGGAACATTTTGCCGGCCGTTCGCAATCGAACTGCATCGCGTCGGCGGTCCCGACGAATTTGTCCTGGTCCTGATTTCTGAACGGCCCTTGCCGATCGAACAGATAGCGAAGGTTTAGTTCCGCTCTGCGAGCGGAATTTAAGGCGAAGCTGAGAGCGTGCGTGTTGCTGTGTATACGGCCGATGATGGCGTACGCGGTCGTCAGGCCCGTCACTGTGAGGCCGACGATCATCAGGGCGACGAGCATTTCGACGAGGGTACCTACGAAATTCACGACGGTGAGGGTGGATACGCGACGTCGACCGTCAGCGTCTTGGTGGGGCCGGCGGCTGGCACTCAGCCGACCGCGGTGAACGACACGATCTCCACCACCGTCAATACGTCCAAGGCGATTGATCCCCGTTCCAACGACAGCGATCCAACCGGCTTGGGTCTGACCGTTACGAGCGTCACTCAACCTCGCAAAGGGAGTGCGACAAAGACCGCGACTTCGGTAACCTACACGCCTGAGCCCGGGTTCTCTGGTCGAGACGGCTTCACCTACACGATTACGGATAGCCAAGGTAAAGCGAGTTCCGCGACCATCTCGGTAACAGTTCAACAGAACATAGATCCTGTTGCGGTGGCGGATGCGATCACGGTGTCGCTCAACACGGCGTATACGTTCAACCCTGCGGCCAATGACACGGACCCAGACGGCGGTACGCCGACGGTGTTGAACATCGCCACCCAGCCCACGCGGGGGACGGCGGTGAGGAACTCCGGGACCTCGGTGACCTATACGCCTGGGTCGAGCTTCACTTCGGGGACTGACAGCTTCACCTACACCGTCTCGGATG